>TARA_R100001480_G_scaffold40664_1_pt1 | contig 18283 bp, 20 predicted proteins | sample TARA_R100001480 | Tara Oceans TARA_R100001480 (sample SAMEA2622212) | marine metagenome | biome: marine biome (ENVO:00000447); feature: mesopelagic zone (ENVO:00000213) & marine oxygen minimum zone (ENVO:01000065); material: "saline water (ENVO:00002010), including plankton... | reverse complement strand
ATTTAACTGGTTAGTAGAAAGAAGTATTTATGATAGTAGTAAAGCAATTCCTGATGCAGTAAAAACATATGTTACGGCTATAAGAAAAGACTGTAATGATATTGAAACAGCAATAACAAATGCTAGTGATATGACTGCTTTTAAAGCATTGTATGCAGATGAATTAAATAGTGATGGTTCAGTAAAAACAGTAGCAAGAATAAATAGGTGGACAACTGATTCAACTGTAACTGACTACATAAGATAATGATATGCTTAGTGAAATCCAGATTGTTGGAGGTATAAACAAACAAGTAACACCTACAGGTGCACAAGGTAAATGGGTTGATTGCGATAATGTAAGATTTCGTTATGGTTTTCCAGAAAAAATAGGTGGATGGGAGCAAACAACTTCAAGCACTTTAGTTGGTGTTGCTAGAGACATGCACATTTGGAGTGACCTTACTGGCAAAAGATATATAGCTTTAGGCACAAATAAAGGTTTGTTTATTTATCATGATGGTTTAATGTATGATGTATCTCCGTTAGACACTAATATAACATCTTGCACATTAACAACCACAAATAATTCAGCTACTGTAACTGTCAACAAAACAGCTCATGGACTAGAGGTAGGGGATTTATTTTTATTTTCTAGTGTTACATTACCAGGTGGAGGCACTGGTTTTGTTGGTGCAGATTTTACACAAAATACCTTTGAAGTAATAACAAGAACTTCTGATACTTTTACTGTAACAGCAGGTAAAGTAGAATCAGGTGCTGGATTCACTGCTGGTGGTAGTGTAACTTTATCTCCCTATTTTAAAGTTGGAGATGCTGTTCAAGTTATTGGTTATGGTTTTGGAACAGGTTTATATGGAGGCACTAATCCTTCTATCACAAGCACAACTTTAAATGGTGCTTTACTCGATGATACAAACGGAACAGGTGGCTCTGGAACAACCATTACATTAACATCAGTATCAGGTTTTAGTGGTACTGGTGGCACACTAAAAGTGGGAGAAGAGTTAATTACCTACACTGGAGTAGTAGGTAGCACAGTTACTGGAATAGTTAGAGGAGCTTCTGGCTCTACTCGTTCTGCACATAGTGATGGAGCAGTTGTAGAAGAAGCATCTAGTTTTACAGGTTGGGGTAGTGCATCACCTACTGGAGAAGTAACATTAGAACCAGCTAATTGGTCATTAGATAATTTTGGAGAAATATTAGTTGCTACAGTAAGAAATAATAAAACATTTCAATGGAATCCAAGTAGCAGTTCTGCGTTATCTACAAGAGCTACAGTTATATCTAATGCACCTATACAAAGTGTTATGACAGTTATATCAGATAGAGATAGACATTTAATTCACTTAGGAACAGAAACCACTGTTGGCACATCTAGTCAAGATAAGATGTTTATAAGGTTTTCAGACCAAGAAAATTTCTCAGATTATACACCAACTTCTACAAACACAAGTGGTACATTTAGATTAGATAGTGGTACAAAAATAGTAGGAGCAGTTAATGCTGGTAGTTACATATTAATATTGACTGATACCTCCGCTTATATCATGCAGTTTGTAGGACCTCCTTTTACTTTTAGTATAAGACAAGTTGGAGCTAATTGTGGTTTAATATCTCAACATGGATTGGTTGCGGTAAATGGAGTTGTGTATTGGATGGGTCAAGCAGGAGGTTTTTATTTATATGACGGCACTGTAAAAAAAATAACATGTTCTGTTGAGGATTTTGTTTTTACTACTCAAGACACAGATGACTTAGGTTTAAACTTTGATGCTTCTGATGTAGTGTATGCTGGATATAATTCTTTATTTAGTGAAATTAATTGGTTTTATCCAAAAGCTACATCAACACAAATTGATAGAGTAGTAAGCTATAACTATGTAGAAGGTTTGTGGACTATAGGCACATTACCAAGAACTACCTATTACGATAAAACAATTTTTGACAATCCTTATGCTACTGATTATAGTGCATCTGCCACACCAAACTTTCCTATTATACAAGGAGTAACTAATACGAATGGTGCTACTACTTTGTACGCACATGAAAAAGGTAATAATCAAGTTTTAGCAGATGGTACACAATCAGCGATTATAGGAAGTATTCAAAGCGGAGACTTTGAAGTAAGAGGTCAACAAAATAATATGAATGTTACTGGTGAGTTTTTTATGAAGATTAGTCGTTTCATACCAGACTTTAGAGCTTTAGTAGGGAATGCAAAAGTCACAATTAATTTAAAAGATTTTCCAAGTGATACTGAGGCTAGTAGTAGTTTAGGACCTTTTACTGTAAGTAATTCAACACAAAAGGTAGATACCAGAGCTAGGGCAAGAGCTTTAAATTTAAAAATCGAAAATGAAACAGTTAATGAAAACTGGAGGTACGGAACATTTAAAGCTGATGTTCAAGCGGATGGTAGAAGATAATGTATGGATGTCAAAAAGGTAATAAGTTTTGACAAAGGAGTAGTATGGAAAAGTGACCATACTTCAAACCCTTATGCAATAGTTTTAAAAGCAAAAAAAATATGGAGATTTACAAAAACAGAAAACCCTAAATCTTATGATTTTTTTGCAAAATTAATCGATGAAAATGCGACAATTTTTAAATGGGGTTTACAAAAACAAAAATCATTTAAAATTTTTAATCATAATCAATATTGTTATTTTTACACACAAGATGAGATAGTTTATAGAGTTGTATTTCAAGAAGAAAAAGAAAAGAAAAAAACAAAAAAGATTAAAAAGACAAGTAAAGATAAATTAGTTTACTAATTGTAGTATACAAGTGAATAGACCTATTAACAAATTTGTGATAATCTTTTTAAATATAAATTACTAAGTTAGTAGGAGTAATAATGAACGAAAAAAAAATACAAGGTGTTATTAGTGGTTTAGAGAAAGCTACAAAATTACATGCTAAACAAGCAAAAATATTAAAAAAAATTATATCTGATGAAAAAAAAAGAACCACTAAAAGGAACAGGAAAAAAACCTAAAGGCAGTGGTAGGAGGTTATATACTGATGAAAACCCTAAAGATACAGTACGAATAAAATTTAAAACACCTACCGATGCTAGAGAAACTGTTAAGAAAGTAAAAAAGTTAAATAAACCTTTTGCACGAAAAATACAAATATTAACAGTTATGGAACAAAGAGCAAAAGTTATGGGTAAGACTAAAGTAGTAGAGATTGCAAAAAAAGGAAAAGAGTCAATCAGAAGAGCAAAAAAAAGGAGCACTGCGTAATGTCTAAAATTATTACTTTTATACCAGAACCTAAAGAAGAGTATAATTTAGAAAATCAAAGACTAATAAATTTAGCATTGACACAAATTATAGATAAGTTAAATACTTCTTATCAACAAGAAATTAAAAACGAACAACAAGCATTTGAGTTTTTTTTATCATGACAATACAATATAAAAATGCTGGTTTTAATTTAACCACTACTGGTACAACTTCTGTTTTGACAGCTCCTACAAGTGGAAGATGTTTAATAAAACAAATACAAGCACACAATGGTTCAACTGGAAATGTAAGTTTAGTTACACAAGTGACTGATACAAGTGCCACATCAACTTTTAGAATAGATAATGCATCTATTGCAGCTAATACTACGAGACAAATAATATCACAAACTTTAGTGTTAGAAGAAGGTGATGTTTTAAAAATGACCGCTGATACAGCAAACGAAATACAAGGTATTATATCGTATGCTTTATTGGATAGGTCGCAAGAAAATGGTTAGTAAACTTTCAGATTCTATTTTTTTATTAAAAAGTTTTGTCACAAAAGATTGGGCAAACAATATAGTGAAGTATGCTGATTTAGTTTGCAAACAAAAAGCAACAGTATTAGGAGAAAAAAAACATATTAAAGATACTAAGGTCAGAGATGTTTTAACATATGGGTTTAGCGAAAATGTTGAACAAGATATGATTTATTTAAATTATTTAGTAGATGTTATATCTAAAGCATTAGAAGAATACATGAAGTTTTTTACTTATATAAACCCTCGTATGCGTATGGACAGTGCTAATCTTTTAAAATATGAAGTTGGTAATTATTATAAAACACACATAGATGTGCATAGCTCTGTAAATCGAATCGTTTCAGTTATTATTAATTTAAATCAAGATTACGAAGGTGGTGGTATAGTTTTTTATGAAAATAAAACTAGAGTTCCATATACGAAATGTGAGTTAAAAACTGGGGATTTGCTTATGTTTCCTAGCACTTTCTTATATCCACACAGTGTGCAACCTATAACAAAAGGTAATCGATATTCTATAGTTGCATGGTTGAATTAATATTTTGTTGACATTATGTGATAAGATTTGATATAATAAGTTATAACAAAGGAAAAAAAATGACAAACAATTATTATTACATTACAACTGGACAATTTCAAAGAGTTGAACTTTACGATATAGCTAATGCCAAATCGCATTACTATTCAACTGGTGGCAATAAAATGTATGTTTTGAGACATTCATTTGAAGATTATAATGGTACAGTTAAAGATTGGTATGTTAAGACTTTATCTAAAAATATAGATGTTGCAATCAAGAAAGCTAAAGAATGGGTCAAAGAAAATGGTGAAAAAAATCACGATTTAATAATTAATAGCGATTATCAAGAAGTAGACCCTAATGACACAATTCCTCAATGGGTTAAAGATATTAAAAAAAGCAATCAAATAGAAAAGGATAAAGCAAAAGAACGAGTAAAGAAATGGGAAGCTGAGAAAAAACAAAGAGAATTAGAGAAAGAGAAAAAACATAAAAAGATTTTATCAGAATTATCTAAATCTGAGTATGTGGGTCAACCTAAAGATAGATTGGAAAAAAAACTTACTGTTACATATTTTAAGTGTAAAGAAGTAGACCCTTATTGTTATGGAGCTCCTTCTTATGTGAACATTATCACATTGGTAGACGAAGAAAAAAATATTTATTCTTATATTGGTACATCTGACTTAGGTTGTGATGAGGAGCTTGTTGGTAAAACTTTTAATATAAAATTTACAGTAAAAAAGCATTCTTTATATACTCCTAAATTTGCTAGACTTTTTGACGAACATTATGAAGATGAGTACACGATAAATGATTACGGAGTAGATTTTAAAGGTGCAAAGCAAACTATAATACAAAGACCTAAAGTAATAAATTAGGTCTTTTATTTTTTTATTTAGTGTGATACTTTATAATTAATTTTTATTCAAATCTATTCTCCAATTCAACCCTAACTATTTAGTTAGGGTTTTTTATTGATATATCCTTAAATTTATGCGATATTAAGTGCTATGAAAATAATTCACTGTGCATCTGAAACAACTTATCGTAACAAGAAAACAAATACTGTATACAAAACTAAAGAAGATGCAGAGCATGATGTAAATAATCCTAATACAGATACAAAGCAAGAAGATATAGCAGTAGACACAAAAATTATAGTACCACCAGAAGCATTACAACTAAAAAGCGACACAAAAGAATGAAAGTAAAATACGATAGGTTTTACTATAAACCATTGCCAGAGGAAGTGTACATAGATAAAAGTAAAATAGAAGGACATGGTATTTTTGCATCTTGTGAAATAAACGCAAAACATGATTTAGGAAGCACACACATTAAAGTACCTATGATAGTTGGATATATAAGAACACCTTTAGGTGGATTTATAAATCACTCTAACAAACCAAATTGTTATTTATGCGTCACGCAAGATTGGGATGATTATGTGGTATACAATGTAATAACATCACGAAAAATAAAAAAAAATGAAGAAATAGTATTGGAGTATGGAAGATGACACCACAAGGCGGAACAGAAATACAACATAGATTTTTAGAACATTATGTTGATGAGGATTTACTTAAACATTTTCAGATATGTACTTCTATACCAGATAAAATACCTACAGATAATAATAAAATAAATATACTGTGGCAAAAAAATAGTTATGACCAACCTAATATAGCACCTTGGTTTAAAGATAAAACTAACCACAGTAAGTACGATTGGTATATTTTTAATTCACATTGGAACTATGAAAAGTTTCGATATATGTTTGATATACCTTTACATAAATGCCATGTCATAAAAAATGGTGTTAACAATTTTCCAGTACGAACAGAATTTAAAAAAGGCAACAGAGTGCGTATGTTGTTTCATGTTACACCTTGGAGAGGACTAAATGTGTTGTTAGGTGCAATGTCTTTACTAAAAGATTGTAATGTTGAAGTAGATGTATTTAGTTCCTGTAAAATTTATGGAGAAGATTTTGCTAAACAAAATGAAAGTGCGTATGAGCCATTGTATGAACAAGCTAGAAAATTAGAGAATGTAAATTACATTGGTTACAAAGAACATTCTTTTATACAAAAATTTATGTATCGCTACCATATGTTTGCATATCCTAGTATCTGGGAGGAGACTAGTTGTAATTCAGCATTAGAAGCTATGGCGAGTGGTATGTATTGTATCGTTACAAACTATGGTGCACTATATGAAACTTGTTCTGAGTTTCCCATCTATGTTACATACGATAATAATTTTAAAAACTTGTCTCTTGCATTTGCTCATGCGATACGAGAAGCAGTGGACATGATGCACGAACCAGAGATACATGAACACTTAATTATGCAACAAGAATTTGTTAAACGATTTTACAGTTGGGAAAAGAAAAAGTTAGAATGGACTAGTTTTTTACAAGGAGTGTTGAGTGCAAAAAAATAGCGAAATTATTGATTTAGAAAAAAAAGATATTCGTTTATTTGTTGCAACACCAGTACATAGCGATGTAACTATACACTACATGCAATCTGTAATTAAATTACAAACTATGTGCCATCAAAAAAATGTATCGTTTACTTTACAATTAATGAAATCAAGTTTAGTAACACAAGGTAGAAATTTATGTGTAGCACAATTTTTAGATAGTGATTTTACACATTTGCTTTTCATAGATAGTGACATTCTTTTTAGTGCTGATTCTATATTTAAGATGATAGAAAAAGATATGGATTTACTTAGTATACCTTATCCAATGAAAATAGTGCAATGGGAAAAAATATTTAATAAACATAAAGATTATCCAGATAGAACTATATTAGAAGCTAGTACCAGTGGTAATATGTTTCCAGTAAGAATAAAAGACCAAGAACACGATATTAAAGTAGATAATGAAATGATTGAATTATCACATACACCTACTGGATGTTTAATGTTACAAAGAAGTGTATTAGAAAAAATGATTAAACACTATCCAGATTTGAATATCCGCCAAGAAACTGTGGTTGACGGAGAAAAGATATTAAAACCTAATCTCTATAATTTTTTTGATACTTACTACGATAAAGAAACTAAGCGATACTATGGTGAGGACTTTGCTTTTTCAAGGCTATGGAATAAAATTGGTGGTAAGTGTTATGCTCTAATAACAGAATATATTACTCATGTCGGTGAGTTCCAATACACTGGTAGACTTATTGACGAAATGATTCCCCAAAGTATTGATACTTCGTCTAAGAAATAGTAGAATATACCTAACAAATATATATAGGAGAAATTTATGGTTGCACCTTTAATACCCATAGCTGCTGGAGTAGGAAGTTTTCTGTTAGCAAAAGCAAGTGGAGCAAGTAATAGAGATGCGTTAATAGCTGGTGGGATAGGTGCTTTATCTGGATATGGTTTAGCTGGTGGTACATTCGGAGGTACAGCTTTAGTTGGTAGTCAAACTGCTGCTGGTGGACTTTTAGGAGTAAAAGCAGCAGGTACAGGTACAGCAATAGCAGGAGGATTAGGAGCAGGAACTTTAGTAAGTGCTATGAATGCACCAACTCCACAACAAGCAGATTTGTCTGGACAACAATTTAAAACTAGTTTTCAAGGAACTGACCCACAAGCATACGCACAAGCCACAGAAAATTTACAAGGCATTACACAAACTGCATCTTACGCACCAGACCCCTCGCAACAAGGAACAGTGACACCTAGTGTATATGATTTTGATAATACACAAATGTACACAGCGAAAGAAGGTGGGTTAGCTGAGATAAAAAAATTTAAAGAAGGTGGAGTAAATTACCTACCTAGCAAACAAGAACACGATGAGGGCGATGTTAATAATTATGTAAGAGCTACTGGATATGTAGAAGATGGTAGTGGAACTGGTGACAAAGATACAGATACCATGTTAGCACAATTAGCAGATGGTGAATTTGTCAGTAGAGCAGATGCGGTATTAGGTGCTGGTATTATGGAAGGTGCAAACCCAGAAGATTTTAAAGAGATGAGAAAAATGGGAGCAAAGTTTTTTTATAAACAACAAGACCAGTTGAAGAGAATATACGATATTACTTCATGATTGACATAAAAGCATTAGATGTTGATTCTTGTTGGAGTGATGCATCAGAAGTTTTAAAAGATGCAATAGACATGAGTAATGGTAGACACACGTTAGAGACGACCTACGAAGGATGTAAATTAGGTACAATGAGTTTGTACGGAGTTTTTTATGAAGAGGCAATTTTGAGTTATTTTGTAACATCGCAAGTAATATACCCAAACAAAAAAATATTAGGTATTATATTTTGTGGTGGTGATAGAGTAATAAAATTTATAAAAGAGATAGAACATTTTTTTAAGATAGAAGCCATCAAAGAAAACTGTAAAGGATTAGAAATTATAGGAAGAAAAGGTTGGGATAGAATAATTAAAAATACACCTAATCTTGAGTTCAAAGCTAAAGGAATATTTTATGAAATGGATGCTTAAACTTCTACCGAATAAGTTTAAAGTTTGGTTATACAAAAAACTATATTGTGATATTGCACAACAAGGAGAATATGAAGATACAGAACTAGCTCATGTTAATCCTTATGAAGTAAAGATATTAAAACAAATAGGTGGTAGTGGTGAGGTAAACACTAAGACTGGATTACAAGGTTATTTTGGAGGTGGCGGTTCAGCTCCAGCACCAGCTCCATCAGGTGGCTCTGGTACGCAAGAAACTATCTCAAGAGAAGCTCCAGAAGTAGAAGCAAGAAAATTAGCATTATACGACCAAGCTATAGAATTAGCTAGAACACCTATGACTATACCAGAATATCAAGTGGCAGGTCCTTCACCACTAGAAAGACAAGCCTTTACACAATCTGGTCAAACTGGTATTGGAGCAGTGCCAGTACAAGCTGGTATTGGTAGCACAGTAGCTGCTGGTCAAACAGCAATGCAAGATATAACACAACAAGGTGGTTTAATTGATTCTTTTATGAACCCTTATCAACGATATGTAGTTGATGAGATTAATAGACAAAGTGCTATTAAACAAAACCAACAAGCTGCTCAAGCAGTGGAGGCAGGTGCTTTTGGTGGTGGTAGAGAAGGTATACAAAGAGCAGAAGAAGAAAGATTACGATTAGGATTAATAGGTCAAGCACAAGCGGATGCGTTTAAAGATGCACGAGCCTCGGCTCAAGCTCAACAACAGTTTCAAACACAAACTCTGTTAAATCAAGCAAATGCGTTTTCTAATCTAGGACAGACACAACAACAAATGGCTCAGAAAGATATAGCTCAACAGTTATCCGCTGGTCAGTTGCAAAGAGACATAGCACAAAAAGGTTTAGAAGCTCAAAGAGCTACAGAAGTTGCAAGACAAGCTGAACCATTTCAAAGAATTGAATTTGCAAAAGGTATTATGACTGCTTTACCAACTACAGCATCACAGATTACTGCAACAACAGGACCAGGTGCTAATCCACTAGCACAAGCAGCAGGTGCTGGTATAGGTGCATATGCAGCTTACAATTTATTAAAACCAACTGGACAAACACCTCAATAGGTAGATATGGCAATAGATAACGAAACATCTTTATATACAGCAGGTAATGTTTTGGGCACTAAACCAAATGAAGAGCTACAAAACCAAAACAAAGATACAACTACTGAAACTGTTACACAACCAACAGCTGTTACACCTACAACCACGACTAGTGCACCAGTGTTCAATAGAGACCAAAGAGTTGCATTGACTTTATTACCTTTAGCGAGTGCATTATTACAAGGTAAAACACAAGGAGGTCAATCACAATTATCTGGTTTATTAGCATCCGCTGGTCAAGGACTTGCTGGTTCAGCAAATGCTGCCTTGCAAATTGCACAACTAGAAGCACAAAGTGAAAAAACAAAAACGACTACTCCTAAACAATATGTACTACAAGAGGGTTTTGAAGGTAAAGTAGATGTGGGTGGTACACAATATAGTAAAGCAGATAACATAGTTTTTAATTTTACTCCAGAACAAATTAATGCTTACCCTCAAGGTACATTTGTTGAATACACTAAACCTAAAACAGACAAAGCAACTTCTAAAGAAATGTTTGTTGAGAAAGAATTTGAGATTGATGGAGTCAAATATGGAGTAGGTACTAGAGAGATACCACAATCTGTTATAAACAAACAATTAGCTATAGAGCCTAATGTGTTTGGTAAAGCACCTACCGAAGATTCTGACAAAGCTACTTTTAGAAATTATGTATTTTTAAAAAAGAAAAAAACTTTTAAAAACAAAAAAGGAGAAACAGAAACAAAAATGGTTAATGACACATCTCAAGCATATGGAGTTTTTGATAGAGATGGTGAATTATTCGTAAGTGTTGGTGGTGAGTTGATTCCTCAATCAAAACTAATTGAAGAAGATAAATTAGGAACTATTTTTACAAAAAGTCAATTTACTGGATTACAAGATAGACTTGATGTAAAAGCATTTCAAAAGTTACAAGAAAAAGCTAGAGACAATCAATTAAAACTTCAAGCATTTAATGATTTATACAGAGCATTACAAGATACAGGAGAGGGGTTAACTGGTAGACTAAATCAAATAAGAGCAGGTATTAAATTAAAAACTGGTCAAGAATTAAATGATGCGGAAAGAGCTGCATTAGAAAAAGAAGGAGCTTTAAGAAAATTAATTGGACAGTCAAGACTTGATTTGTTTGGTCCTGGTGTTTTAACAGAGTTTGAACAAGAATTAGCAAAACAAGCATTAGTAGGAAACGATAAATTTATAAATCTTGATGTAGCTAAATCCTTACTGCTTAAAGCAGCTCGTAAAGGTATATCAGAATATGAAGCATCTTTGGCAGAGGTACATCAACAAAATGATATAAGAGGACAAGACTATCAATATTTAGACTTTGACTACAGAACTTTACCTTTGTTTGCTGATGATATTATTCAACAAAAAAAAGATGATGGAGACAAATTCTAATGACTTATTTGACTAATCAAAGAACGATAGTTCCAGAAGCTGGTACAGAGTTTAATGGTAAAAAAATTAAATTAGATACAAGCTCTGGTGCTCCCACTCAAATAAGGATGTTGGTAGGTAATAGAAATGACCCAAAAGAAAGACTGGAGTTATTAAGAAAATATTATCCAGATGCTGTAAGTTTAAATGAAAACGATGCTCTCAAAGACATAGCAAAAAAAAGAGGTTTTGGAGAAGATAACTTTATCTACACTGTAACTGATAAGGATGGTAATGAAGTACAAACCTTATATAACAATCAAACTTTAGACATACAAGATGTTTCTTCTTATGGTAGAACTATAGCTGAAAATATTGGAGGTAGCCTAGGAGCAATAGTGGCAACTGTTGGTGGTCAACTAGGACCTCAAGCTGCTACTCCTGAAGAAATATTTACAGTTCCTATAGCCATAGGTCTTGGTTCTGAAATGGCAGGTCAAGCGTATGATAATGCTATGAATATATTAGTCAATCTATCAGGCAAAGAACTAGTAAGTAGAGGTAAATTATCTAAACAAATAGTAGATGCTTTTGCTAATATAGGAATTGAAGCAAGTGGTATTAGGTCAGTGGATGCTCTCACAAAAGCCTTAAAAAATGTAGGTCTAACTAAGTTTGTTCAACCTTTAGTTGGTATAGGAAAACAATCTAAAGAAAAAGCCAAAACTTTAGCAAAACAAGCAGCATCTTTAGGTTTAAAAATACCTACATTAGGATTACTTACTCAAAACCCAACAGTACAATTTTTAGAGAAAGTAATGATACAGTCTCCAGTGGGAGTAAAACAATTTGTTAATAAAATAGAAGAGTTTAACACAGGTGTTGGTAATGCTGTAAAAACAATAAGTGGTAAATATGGAAAAGGTGTTACTGAAAAGGAACAAATAGGTAAAATAATATTTAAAGGTACAGAGGATTATAAACAAAGGTACACCGATATTGCAAACAAATTGTATGGTGAGGTAGACCAATTATTTCCAAATAAAGTAAATATTAAAAATGTTAAAGAATTAGCAACTGAATTACAAACTAAGTTAGACGAGGGTAACATACCAGCAGCTATCAAACCAACATTAGATGAAACTTTGAGGTTGATAAAAGCATCAGAGACAAACCAAGGACTAAAAATAGGTGTCTTACACTCTAATAGAAGTGATATTTTAAAATTAGCTAGAGAGTATAAAGCATCTGGCTCTAAAGATACTTTAGCAGTAAACACGTTAAGAGATTTAGCTGGTGCTATTACTAAAGATATGGATGCAGGTGTAGAAGCATTTGGTGGAAAAGAGGCAGTAAAAAAATATAAAGAAGCAGCTAGGTTTGTAGCTAACAAAAAAGAAGATTTTGTAAACTACTTAGATGATATTTTAGCAAAAGAAAAAGACGCAGATAAAATTTTTAACTTTGCTTTTGGTTCTGTTAAAGATGGAGGAACTAAAATCAACACTATTTTAAAAAATTTGACTGAGGATGAAAGAGGAGATATAGCCTCCTCTATGATACTTAGATTAGGTTTAAAAAACCCTAGTGGTGAAATATTAGATGAGAGTTTCAACCCTAGAACTTTTATAACGAATTGGTCTAAAATATCTCCAACAGCTAAAGATGCTATTTTTGGAAAAGGAGGCAATAGAAAAAACTTAGATGATTTATCTAATGTTTTAAAAAGTTATTTAAAGGGTGAAAGATATACAAATTTTTCTAATACTGGAAATAGTGTTATGACTGCTGTTTTAATGACACCTATTTTGACTGGTAGTGTGATGGCTATGGGAGCAAAGGGAGTTGCTTCTGGTGCATTAATGACTGCTCCTTATTTAGCTAGTAAATTATTTACTAGTGAAAGTTTTATGAAAGCTATAATTGAAGGAGCACCCAAAGTTTATACGAAACCTAGTTCACTAGGCACATGGGCAGGAAGATTACTAGATGATGCAAGAAAAGAGGCAGAAAGAAAAAATGATACAACTATAGTGGATGCAGTAGAATTTTACTTACATGATTTGTTATCAAGTGACCCAGTAGAGGCAGAGGATGTATCTGAAGTTGACACAAATATACCAGTAGCTATGGCTCAAGCAGATGTACCAAAAGAAACACCACAACAAACAGTAGGCAACATACAACCTTCACGACCCAACATTAATATTCAACCACCTACTAGAACAACGGAACAACCAGTACAGACTGCTTCCCTACCTACCACTCCTAATGCAAAAGGTATTGCGTCTCTTAATAAGGGGGAGCAGTTTGGGGGTTTATTTCCGCAAGATAATTTAGGTCAGTTAATCGCTAATAGGAAAAGCTAATGATGGATAACATGATGTTATGGAACATCTTGCTCACACTGTTAGCTACTGGATTTGGTTGGGCATTTAATAAAATGTTTCAAGAAGTAAAACGATTACAAATATTACTTAATAAAACTAGAGAAGAGTATCTACCTAAAAAAGATTTTAAATCTGATTTTAAGGAAGTATTAGATTATTTGCGTAGACTAGAAGATAAACTAGATAGACACATGGAGAACAAACGTGGATGAAGAACAAGGTATCACTGCCCTAGGACCAGAGGATTTAGGTACTGTAGAGGTTACTCCAAATGTTGAAGAGACAGAACAAAAGCAATCTGCCTTTCCACAATTTACAGATGAAGCAAAAGCAACTAGAGGTATTGAAGATTTAAAAAAGTTTAAAAAAGGTATGAAACAAGCACTACCTTATGTAGGGCAGTTGGGTTTAGATTTAGTCTCAGGTTCTGGTATAGCTGAGTTTTTTGGACAACAAGCAGATATAGTCGAAGGAGAAAAAAGACCCTCTTACTTTGAAGCATTTGATAGAACAGTAGACTACGCAAAAGAGGGTAAAACTAAAGAGGCTATAGTAAGTGGTGTTGACACAGCTCTGACTGCTATAGGAGGAGTTGGAGAGGGTGCTATGGCTGCAAGTGTTCTAACAGGAAAATTTGCTCCTATTATTGCTAGTCTAGGTTGGGGTGTATCTAAACTGTCAGATAAAGGAAAACTAGTTTTAAAGTCTACTAAAACTGGCAAAGAAGTTTTAGCTAATTTTAAAAGAGCAGATACTCCAGAAGGTGATGTAAAAGTTGACATTAAAAATGTAGAAATTCCAAAAGACGATACTTCGGATGAAATAAAGGCACTTGAAGATAATATTGATATTCCAACTTTTAGAACGGATGTTAAAGAACAAATTAAAGGTATCAAGGCTCTAGAACCAAGTGACATAGAAACAGACAATGTTGTTGATAAATTTTATCCTAATTTGAAAAATAAAGAAATTAAAGAAGAAGGTGGATTTGATTGGAAAACTATTGATGACCCAATCAAACAATCAGATGTTCGTTTAAATAGGCATATTAAAAGATTAGAAGGTGTAAATAAAGGTGAGGATTATGTTGGTGGTCCAGTTAATAAAAGAACAGTTTTAAAATCAGATAATCCAGACAATCCTGATGTAGTTATAGGTAAACAAACTTTTGATGACTGGAAAAATACAAAAATAAAACAATTTAAAAACAATAAAGAAGAAATATTTGAAGCATCGAAATGGTATGACAATTATGTTAAAGAAGTTAAAAGTATACCGAACATAACGAAAGAAGAAGCAGACACTTTAATAGAAGCCTCTTTTTCTGCTAATATAAACCAAAGTCCAGAAGCAGCTTTAAAAACTGTTTTAGATGTAAAGGAACAATTACAAAAGGGTATATCTTTAAATGATGTAAAAATTAAAGGTGTACCAATAATAAGAGAGTCTTTAAAAACAGTTGTCGGAAAACAAAAAGGTGGTAGAGGTTCTGGTATAGGTTCAAAAATATCTGCTTTTGTTGACAATGCTAAAGATAAAAATGTTCGTTCTGACATGGGTAACGACCCAAGAGGAGGAGAACCAGTTACTATTGATTTACAAACATTAAGAAGTAAAGGTGCTGTAGATAATATTTATAAAAACAAACTTAAAACATTAGGATATAAAAAAGAAGATGGTTCTGACATAGACGATATAAAAATTGACTTTGAAAAATCTGGAACACAAGAAGCAAAGTATGATTATTTTGCTTTTGAAATGAATCAGTTAACTAATCATTTAAATGAAATAAATTGGTTAGGTAAAAATAATTGGAAAGCTAAAGAGGTACAAGCTATTGACTGGTTAGGGCAACAAAAAATATTTGGTAAAGCATTACCTGTTGAAGATATTTTTAATGTAAATATACAAAATATTACAATGGAGGCTGCTCCCTCTTCATCTTCACCTTTAGGTAAAAAAATGTTGAGTAGATATAAAGCCTTATCAACTACTGACCAACAAAATATAAATGATGACATTACTAAAAAAGCAGTGGATATAGTTACAGAAAAAGAAGGAGAAGATTTAGGTAATGTAATTTTTGGAACTGGTGGTTGGATGAGAGATGTAAACCCTACCACTGTAAAACAATCTTTGATGACACATGACAAAGCAAAAAAGGTGGCAACAAAATTAGGTGAGCTTTTACAACAAGACCAAGTATGGGTAAACACAACAAAAGGAGGATATACAAAAAATCCTGAGAACCATGAAATAGTGATTATAGAAGAAAACACTAATAACTTACAAAACAATGAAAAAATATTCGAACTTTTTGATAAGATTATAAAAAAAGAAGGTGGGGATATGATTCAAGGTTTTCACCCTATTACAACTAGAGATGGTAAAAGTGGTTTAAAAATATTAGTAGATAAAGAAGCTGTAAAAGATTATGCCACTGCGAACAAAATGAAAATGGCAGATGTTCATAAAATGATACAAGAATTTAAATTTGATGACATTATTGAAGAATTAGATTATGATGTTAGAGTTGTTCAAAATGAAGCAACATTAAGTAAGATAAATACCTTATTTACAAAAGGAGATAAAGATGGGCAAAGTGTTAAGTCATATAGTGGTGATGGAAGGACAAGAGAGTCTGATACCGAAATACAGTCAAGGGCTTACTACAATCGTAACAGGGAGCAACTTGAGAAAGACTTCGAAAACCAAGTCACAGAAGCAGAAAGAAGAACCAGAGACATTGACAGAACAAGAGAAGTTAGCGGTGTACAAGAACCGCTATTAAAAAAAGATTATAGTGATGGGGTTGCTTTTTTTGATGATGTAATAGAAGGCAACCCAAAATACCAACCCTTAAAATCTTATGAAAATATTGTAGATACAAGCAACATAAAAAATGTTGAAAATATTTACGAACAAAAAACTAAAAATTTTTCAAACCATATAAATACAAGCATACCAACATTTAAAGAAACGCAAATAGCAACAGCAGATGCTGTTTCTAAAACTTTGCCTTCAAATGCAAAAATTATTGATATAGGTTCTACAGAAGGTGGTTTTATAAATACAATAGGTGCTTTAAGAAAAGATATTAATGCTTTAGGTATAGACCCTAATAAAAAAGCCACAGAAGTATTTAACACTTTAAAAGAAGATAATACCGAAATTATACACAGAGCTTTTACTGATAATAAAAATGAATATAATAAAAAAGCATTTCCAGATGAAGATACTGGAGAAGATGTTTTATATTTCAACAATGATTCAATTCCTGATAAATCTATTGACATGATTAGTGAAAAAATGACTTTTCAATTTATTGATAAAGGAAGAGAAGATAAAGTAAAAATTATTAAAAGTAAATTAAAACCTGATGGTTTTGCTTTGTTTGAAGAAAAGTTTTTTACAGGTGAAAATGATATTAAATGGATTTCTAATGAAAATAAAAAAGATAAATTTAAAGAACAATATTATTCAAAAGAAGAAATATCAGACAAAGCAAAAAAAGTTTTACGAAAAATGAATAAGAGACAAGTAACTCCTAATGAATTTGAAAAAGTTTTAAAAAATAATTTTAAAAATGTAGTGCAATATTGGGATGCAGGAAACTTTAAAGGATACATTGCATCTGATAGTGAAGATACTATTTCAAAATTTACAAATAATTTAATTAACTTAGACAGTAACTTTTCAACTTCTGACCCTAAAAGAATAGTACAAGGAATGAAAGAAACAACTTCTATTGAAGTAAAAGTACCAAGCAATAAACCAAAGGAGGTAAAGAAAAAAAAGATAGCACCTCCTGTAAAAAAATCTATTGGAGGTTTTATAGAACGAAACACCTACGACTGGGTGTATCTCGATGGTTGAACCAATAACAACGGTACTCAGCGGAATAGCATTAGTTAAATCTGCAACCTCATTTATTAAGGAAAATCTCAACACAGTAAACGATATTTCTGGTATTGCTAAACAGATAGACCAGATGTTTGAAGGTCAACAACAAATTAATAAAGAAAGGTCTAAACAAGCTAATAGCACAGCGAATGAGTTAGGCTTATCTAATGTAGCTGATTCTATAATTTCAGCTCGTTTAGCAGCTGAGCAAATGCAGGAAGTAAAAAATATGATAAATTTACGCTTTGGTCCAACCACCTGGGATAGCATACTTATGGAAAGAAAGAGAAGAATAGATGCAAGAAAACAAGCTATACAAAAAGCTAAAGCAGATAAATTAAGAAAACAAAGAGAAATGTATGAATTAATAAGAATAGTTTCAATAGGAATAGTAGTAATGTTATTCGTAATTGTAGTAGTCGGTGTGATGATTAAATTTGTATTTGCACACACGATACTCGACCAAAATGACCAATCATGCAAAATTTTCGAACCACGATATTTTTTAATATGTCTTAGTGAAGGAAAAGAAGCAGCCACAATAGAGTTTGAATTAGACCAGAAAAAAAATAAAGGGAACTGGATTGTCGATGACGATTAATAATAGTATACTATAATTTTAACCAAGGAGAAACACATGAGAAAAAGTAAAGGTATGAGAAGAATGGCTAAAGGTGGCATGAAGATGATGAGAGCTTCCAAAGGTGGTACAAAGATGATGAA
>TARA_R100001480_G_scaffold33696_2_pt1 | contig 18354 bp, 31 predicted proteins | sample TARA_R100001480 | Tara Oceans TARA_R100001480 (sample SAMEA2622212) | marine metagenome | biome: marine biome (ENVO:00000447); feature: mesopelagic zone (ENVO:00000213) & marine oxygen minimum zone (ENVO:01000065); material: "saline water (ENVO:00002010), including plankton... | reverse complement strand
AATGTTTTTCTGTAATGCTGTGACATCAAGGGTAGTAACTCTTCATTTATATCTTGTATTGCGCTATTAAGATCATAGACTCCAAACTCTCTGTAAAGATAAGCCTTTGTGCGTACAAACTTTCTAAATAAAGTTGTTAGTCTTTTTTGCGCAATGCGTTCAAGATTGTTTCTAATTCTCAGCTGTCTTGCAGCTTCACGTTTGGCGCTTATACGCCCTCTTCTTATATTGTGAAACTGTTTAGTTTGTGGTATCACTTGCTGCTTAATGGATGCCCTTTTGGAAATAAATCTGTGTCATGCTTGCCGCCTCTGAATCTGCCTGTTCTCAGTGCCGCAAGAAAACTGTTTACTCTGGCGTATGCCCACTGCTCAGGTGATCTTACTGACGGTCTCACTGATTGAGGGTTGGTTCTGTAAGCACCTACACCTCTTCTAAAAACTGCTTCTAGCATACGTAAAGTGGCTCTTTTTGTAGGGTTGTCACCATGCTTTTCATTGTGATCATCTACTTTCTTTTTTAAACCTTTTTTTACTGCACCTGTTATATTTTTTTCTTCAACAAGTTTTATATCTATGTGGTCATCTTGTGCAAACAATTTTTCTTCTTCACGTTCTATTTGATTACGTACCTTTCTTGCCCATGAGAAACCTGCATCTCCTCCCCAAAGCGCCCAAGCTATGCGCCCTGCGCTTGGATAGCCTTCTTGCCCTTGCCTAAAGCCTTGTCCTTGCTTGTCTACTTCGTGCCTAGAAAAGAAACTAAACATTCTTTTTACTGTGCTTATTGATAGCCTCTCCTTATTTACAAGTTGGTTGGCTCTAGCTACGCCTACAGCAGTGCCACCTCTGTTGTGTTCTTTACGCCAATCTAAGCCACGCCTTGCTTCTGCTGCCATGCCGTCAGTAGGTGTTGTATTTATATCAGATAAAGCCTTCTCATCTTCTTCTAAAAACTCCATCTCTAGTTCTTCATCTTCTTCAGGCTCTACATATGCATCTAGTTCTTCTTCAGATGTTGGATTGTCTGGCTGTTCATTCTCATTATCTCCAATTGGTAACAATGTAGCACTTATATAGAGGTCATCTGCACCATCAATAGGTGACAAGCCTATGGCTTCTCTTGCCTCATTTCTTGTCATTATTCCCTCTCTGACCGCAGATGTAACATTCTCATATATCCTCTTAGTTCTTTCTGCGAGTGCAGGTATTTTATCTATGTCAAAAGTAAACTCTAGGTTGTCCCCAAACATAGGCACTAACCATTCATTGAAGTCAGATTCAAGCTTTCTTAGGTGTGGAATAATAGTCTCTTCATACAGTGCTAGTCTTGCTTCCGCTACATTGGCATAAGTCTGCGCATCTGGTACGCCAACTAATTGACTAGGTACGCCAAAGCATAAAGCTATATCTGTAGCTGCCATATGTTTTAAATTTAAGAAGTCCATGTCCTTCGGACTTAAACCCATCTCTTTCCAGTCAAAATCTCCTTCCAATAACAATGGTCTGCCTGCGTTGGCTGTACCACTAAATCTATTATTTAGGTCTGTTATTAATTGTTGTCTTTGTGACTCTGTAAGATTGACTGAAAACCCACCATCATCTTGCGGTTTAAATATTACTGCACCGCTTGGTCTTGCACCGTTACTTAACAGGTTGATGTTGTGCTTACCTGCCATGTTGTGTTGATCTACTTCTATTGCTGCTGCTGACATTGGTGATAAGCCATAAAAATCATCAAGAGGGTTAAATAGCTTTACATGTTTAACTTCACTAAAACCTGATCTTTCATCTACCTCATATGAGGCCTGCACTCTGCCACCTAATACATAATCATATCTGTCTGGTATAGGATTGCTGCCGCCCTTGACTACCATTCTGTCTGGACGCAATAAATGCAGTTCTTTTGGTGCGCCTACATCTGAACCTACTTTAAGTATGTAAGCATTACCACTTAATAAAAGAAAACCAAAGATGCTGTTGAAGAACTCACTATGGGATTGCAAGGGATTAGGTCGGCTCATTAAGGTGATGATAGGGTGACTATCTAAAACCTGATCTCCTGCTTTCACCATAAATGGTACTGCACTAGCACCTTTGGCTATCTCGTTTACGCATCTATAGACGATGCTGTTTTTCATGTAGCCTTCTTCGGCTAACTCTTCGTATTTATAATTTCTTGATTTAGAAGTACCTACACCAAAATATCCTACCATGTTACCTACATCTTTTTTTTCTGGTGTTTTTGTAAAGACGTTTTTTATATTATCTAAAACTGATGCCATTAGCTTATTCTCCAATTTACCTGACCTTGTGACTTGCTTATTTCGGACAAGCCCCACACAAGAGCATCTAGTCTATCAGGGCTTGGTTTTGGTCGCTCACCTGTATATGTAGTCATTTGTTGTTCTAACTCTGGAAACGTACCTAAATGATGTACACGTCTTTGTTCATACAAAGCACTTATAGGCTCAGCACGAACTAACTTGCCTCGTGTGGCATGTACACTTTTGTAATTGACGTTAGGGTCTATACCTCTTAATAGTCTTTCCACCAAATCACCACCGTTGTTGACTTCTGCTACTATCTGATCAGCTTCCCATTCGTAGAAAAGATTAATGGCTTTTCTTCCCCATTGATCTGCAGAATACTTTCCGCTCTCATCTTCAAGAACATAATACTCGTTATTTGCATCTTTGCCTACTACTACGATACCTGTTTCATCAGAGCCATCTCCGCTAGTAACTGCAGGATCAATAGCGACTATTATTTTAGTGAGGTCTCTTTCTTCATCTGCAGACAGCCTTGCCTCATCTATTAATTTGTTTGTCCATAGCGCGCCTTCTATAGAGTCTACTACCTCTGCATATAATTCTTGTCTTCCTAAAGTAGTGCCTTCATATCTTTCTTTTAACATGGCTAACGCACTAGGCGCTAGATTGTCTACATTCTCAAATGTACTACCAGACGTAACTATTACATCTTCTCTTTCTATTAGCTGTTTTATTAGCGGTGTAGGTTTTGGTGTTGTTGTGATTACGCATTGTGGGTTATCGCCTAAACGCAAACCAAACATCAACTGGTCAAATGTCTCTGGATAACGCCATGCTGCTAGTTCGTCACACCATGCTCTGTGAAACTGCGGACCCCTTAACCTGTCTGGCTCTATTGCTGCGTACCCAATAATTTTACTGCCATTGTCCAAACGTATTTCTGCAGTAGTTTCTGAATATGACTTTCTCCCTCTTGAAGTAAAGTAACAATCATCAGGTATGATTGACAGCAAACCACTAGGACCACCAAAGCAAACTCTTTTAAGGTCTCCAAATGTAGGTGCTATAACTGCACATAAACTGTCAGGATTGCGTAAAGCGTACAAAGCTATGTCTTGCGCCCCTGTTCTAGTCTTACCCCAACCACGACCCGCAAGTATCAACCATATGTGATGCTTTTCTTGGGGACTGATTTGTTTTGGTCTTGCCTTAGTTATCCAATCAGTGTACAGACTTAGCGTTGCCTTTTCTGCGTTGCTCGGCAATGTTGTCCAAAAGTCCCAAAGCTTCTCTGAATGTGTCTTCGTCTTTTGCATTTGTTTCTACGTTTACGTTGTCTGTTGCCTGCCCTAAAGCTAGCTTGCCTACTTTTTGTACAGAGCCTAGTGCTTGACTAAGTGTATTGAGTACCTGTGGCTTGATTCTATCTTCTTCAGTATTTTGTCTTAGACTTTGCGCTATCTGCCCCATCAAGCCTTTTGCTAGTTGCAGACTTGTTTTGTCAAACTGTACGGCTTCTTGTACAAGCTCTTTTCTTCTGCGCTCATCAAGTTCTATGAGGTATTTATCTTGGAATCGTTTTTGTTGCATTGCCCAATCTTCTCTTTGGGCAGTTTTGTATAGTGTGGGTTTTGGTACTCCGTAATCAGATGCTAGTTCATCTATTGTATATAGCTTACGTCCGCCTTTGTTATCTTCTATGCCTTGTACAAATTTATTTCGTATCTCTTCCTTTTTTGTAAGGGTTAGTTTTTTTGGAGTAGCCTTTTTTTTAACCATTATTTATCAGTATTTATATCCTGTGTTGAGCATTCTATCTGCAAGTCTAAACTACTGTCAAAAAAAATAGTACATTTTGTGCAAATAAGTGTTTACATTTGTAAACAATTCACCTATAATCACTATATTAAGTTAATAAATTGAAGGAGATAAATTGAAATGAATAACTTACCAACCATAACAGACAGAACATTTGGAATAGAAATGGAGTTTGAAGGTGCAGATATACAAGCGGTAGCACACAAACTTAACCAAGTTGTTGCTTGCCACTTTGAGGGATATACGCATAGGGTGACTGACTATTGGAAAATTGTTACAGATGGAAGTCTTCCTAACTATACTACTTGTGGTGAGATAGTATCACCAATTCTAAAAGGTGTTGAAGGTGTAGCTGAACTTAAAAAGGTGTGTGATGCCCTAGAGACTATAGAGGGTATAACCGTTACTAGAAGATGTGGGTTACACATACATTTAGGTGTTGATGATCTTACAGTAAGACAGATACAAACTGTTTATGAAAGATACGCAGACTATGAAGCACAAATTGACCTTGTAATGCCTAGAAGCAGAAGAGGTAATGCTAATTGGTGTGACAGTGTTGTGCCTAACAAAAACAGAATCAAGAGACAACCCACCAAAAACAGACTTGCACATGCTGCAGGTAAATACTACAAAGTAAATCTTAACAAGCTAACTACATACGGAACTATAGAGTTCAGACACCACAGTGGTACTTTGAATTTTACTAAAATTGTAAATTGGTTAAGTTTTTTGCAGACCTTTGTTGAGAGAAGTGTTCAGCTTGCAGGTACAAGAACTGTGACATTAAACAAAAACAGACCTTATAACATGATAAGAAACATCTTAGAGAACAATGGATATGATGTTTTTTATAGCAGAAGATATAACGGTTGGAAGGTTGAGAAAGAAGGCGGCAGGTATGGTTCTTTTGTGACCATACTTAGAAATGATGAACTGAATGATCTTTACACAGGTGCTAGAGAAAGCTCATTAGATAGGGATGCTGCTTATGACTACCTTTGCAGGAATACAAGAGATAATGATTTACAAAAAATATGGGTACTACAAAGACAAGCAGGAAACCCTAATACAGAACAAGATAACGGATGGCTAGATGGTGTAGATCAAACAGTCAAAAGTTACTTTGCAGAGCGTGAAATAGAACTTAATTAATAACAAGGAGAAAATATGAAATATAAAACTTACTTATACGGAGCTTACGGAAGTAATCTTAACGTAGACCAAATGAGCAGAAGATGTCCTGATGCTCAACCAGTCGGAACCATGTTGCTGCACGGATGGGAACTTAAATTCAGAGGTGTAGCAGACATTGAAGAAAAAGAAGATGCCTTAGTGCCGCTAGGTCTTTGGAGGATAACCCAAAGATGTGAAGCTGCGCTAGACATATATGAAGGCTATCCTAACCTTTATGGAAAAAAGATTTGTAAGGTTCCTAACCTTGCAGATGATTTTGATACTGACAAGGTTATGATTTACTTTATGAACAGTACATCAGTCTATCCACCTAGCATGCCTTATCTAGATTGCATAATGGAAGGTTATGATGACTTTGCTCTAGATGAAACTTACTTAAAGTATGCAATAAAAGATGCGTATGCTAGAGAAGAACAAAGGGACTTTAGATTAGTAAAGTAAACTTTGATAAAAGAGACTTCGTAAGAGGTCTTTTTTATTGCTCAATGACCTGCAAGCCGCATAGTTAAGGGGATGCTATACCATTACCCACGACCTTTTCGTTGCTTAAAACGCGTTTCTGTAAGCCGATTTAGTTAGTTTTGTGCTTTACAAAGCATTAATAGAGCATTTGCAGGCTCGTCACCCAATACTCCTTTTACAATATCTGCTTCGTCTCCACTGAATACAAGATTAAGTCTATAGAAGTTAGCGGCTTGAACTGCCATAGTTCTTTCCTCTTCCGTTTTAGCTTCTGCTATCTTTTTTTCTACCTGTCTTTGTGCAGATAATGCTTCAGGTGTAAGAGCCTTGATCATAGTTCCGTCAGCAGTTTTGTGTTCTGTGCCTTTTACGCTATCTTCTGCTGAATCTGAATCGGTTGGAATCCATGCAGTACCAAATTCTTCATCAGCCATAGCTTCAGGAGCAGGTATATCTTCTATCATTCTTTGTAATTCTAGGTCGTCCATCATAAGACTGTCTTGAGCCCAATCTAAAGCGCCTAACTTTTCTAAATCTCGTAGAACCTCAGATGTAAGTTCAATATCTTCTGAACCCCTTGCTCTGTTGTGTCTGAGTGTCGCTATTCTTGCTTGCTCATAAGTCATTGGAGTTACTACTATAGGTATTTCTTCATAGCCTAATTCTTTAGAGCATCTCCACCTGTGCTCCCCATCAACTATTCTGAACATGCCTTCTTGTTCTTCGTGATGTACACAGACTATGGGTTGTGTAAAACCATCTTCTGTCATAGACCTTTTAAGCAATTCAAATTCATCATCTGATTGTCTGTTTGGGTTGTATGTATTAGGCACGATTTTGTCGTGTGTAATATATTTGATATCTAAAGCCTCTAAGACTTTATTCTTTTTTTCTACTTCTGCCTTGCCTTTAGTTCTAGCCATTTTTTACTCCTTGATTATTGCTCTGTTAATTACTGGTCGCATCCACCAATACTTGTAGTTGCCATAATATAAATATCTGCAGATGTATGTATTGCCTTTGTCATTTGTATAGTTTTCATCTACACCGTGCTCTTTTATTTGATGTAATAACATGCCATACAAAAGGGGATGTTCTGAATCTCGTATATACCAATGTGGCGCAGTGTCAGCATATGACTTTGCCCATATCCAATCGGCGTTTTCAATCTCATGTTCAAACTCAGATAAAACCATCAGAAAGTAGGCTTGCCGCCCCATGTACCTGCACCTTCCCTAAAATATTCTGGCTCCATGTACGGCAGCGAGCCTTGTTTTAGAGAGAAGGGATCTCCGTTATACATATTCATAGCCAATTTTTTCCAAGAGCCATTTGGATTTGCTCTTATAGAATTTACTTGTGGAAAATCCATGTCAGAACCATTTTGCTTGTCAAACTTTTTGAGTTCAACACCCATTATTTTTACTGCTCTTTCTGCAATCCAATCAGGTGCATCTTCTATGCACTCCCTTTTAAAACATTCTTCCCATGTTTCGCCAGACTTTCTGATCGGTTGACAAGATATTTTTCCAAACTGTGCTGCTGTCCGTATGCCGTCAAGTCTATGACACACTTTGTCAAACCAACGAGGCCATGCCTTTTGTGCTAACTGTAAATCTGGTATGCCTGCAGTTGTCATTGTCAAAGGTGCTATACGCAGTTTATTTTTTGATCTGCCGTGCTTGACCATAACATCATAAGCGTGATTGTAATCCCATTTAAAATCAGATATAGCTTTCCATACATCACCATCTGTCCAGTCATATATCGGTCTAACATACTTTACGCCTCTGTCATTTGGCTTGGTTATATGACCTTTACTAGAAAATAAACCCATTCTTCGGTTCGGACTTTCTTGCACACGTAAGCCTATGCAGGCATAAAGGTCTTTGCCTTCATCTACATGAAATCTTTCTGGTGTAACCAATGCGTTGATATTTTTTTCTTCTATTTTATAAGCGTAATCTGGCGGTTGTCTTACCCAATCAGATGGGTCTATATATTCATCAAATATCCACCAATACGGCAAGCTGCGATTAAATACATTCACTACAGGTTGCCCTGCGTAGACGTGGTGCATATTGACTTCAGGTCTTGCTGCAACTCTGTCCAAGTACTCATATGTATTTGGAAAAAGTATTTCTTCATCACGATGTACTACATTGATTGGTAATTTGCCTGCTGCGTCTGCAGCCATTATTGCTAACTCCATGCAGATAGTAGAATCTTTACCGCCGCTTTGAGAAATAACTACAGTGTGTCCTTGCTCATAAACCTCTTGCAGTCTATTTAAAGCTGCATCAAATACACTTATATTAAGATTAAGTTTCATGCTTGTAAGATTAAAAGATAATACTTACAGTTTTTAAGATTATGTTTTCTATATTCCATATCTGTATATATAGCCTCAACTGAGTCTTTAAATTTAAACGATCCTTTTGCATCATTATACTCCAAACTAGAAAAACCCAAAATGTACGACCAATCATATTCCATTTTTTTTAAAATGTCTTTTATTTCTTGATAGGAAAATTTAGTAGTTTCTACATCAGAATTCATCTCTTCATGACATAGAGCGTTGTAACCACCGTTTTTATTTATGAATGTAAGGTACATCAAACCATTTTCTTTTAAATGACTGCGCATCTTTATAATTCCTTTTTCTCCACAATAGTCAGGAATTGCAAACAAACTCACTACAAGGTCATATGTATTATGATCCTCATATTCCATAAAGTCTGCTACCTCAAAATCAAGGGTTACATGTTTGTTTTTAGCAACCTCTATCATCTTTTCGCTTATATCTACACCCTTGTATTTTGTATGCCACAATTTTTTTTCAAAAAGATCAGCAAACAGACCAGTACCTGCACCACAGTCTAAAATGGACTTCACTCCAACTGTTGGTAGGTTTTCATATAAAAACATGTTTTCTGCTTTTATAAGTGTTTTGTCTTCTTGATACATATTGTCATATCGTGATGCAGCAGCATCATATAAATCTTTTACATCTTTCATTATATTGTGTAGTCGCTTACGTCTAAGGTGCGTTCTTCAAAGACTCTTTTTTTGTGGTTATAGACCAAAGTGCATTGTCCAATCTGACCATACAAGCCTTGCTCTCTTATTTTTCTAGTTATTATGTTTATAGAATCATCATCAAAATCCCTATGCACTGTAACCACTGCATCGCTTTGGTTGTGCCAGTGTGAAGCCCCTGCTATGTCATAAGCAGTAGGTGGTGCATAACCGCCATCATTTTCTTTTTGCATCTTTGTTGGATGTGCCACTACCCAAACTGTGCAATCTGTGTTTCGCGCAAACTTCTTGCAGTTAGATATAAAGTCTCTGATGTGCTCATCTTCTCTGTAGTTGCCTTGTCGTTTAGCATCAACTTCATTATAAGGGTCAATAACAATCCCATTTATGCCAAACTTCTGCACACTTTGTTTTGCTATCTCTAATATTTTTTGTATGTTAGGTATATGTTCTCTAGTCTCAATAAAGTAAAAATGCTCTTTTACCCAATCTAAAGCATTATGCAGTTCATCAGTAGACATTCTGCCCTCAAATCCTTTGTCAAATGGCTTTTCTGTAACTATCTGTGCTAGACGTCTTATGTGCATGCTTGTAGAGTGTTCAGGACTAAACATCGCAAACTTCCAACCATGTCTTTGCGCAATGCTTACTAAAAACTGATCAAGAACAGTAGACTTGCCATGATTTGGTATGCCTGTCCATACATGGAAAGTACCCTTTAAAACTTTATAAATGCGATCTACAGAGGGAAAACCTACTTCTATTGGCTTAGTATAGTTGCCGTTGTAAAGATCAATAACCTGTGATGTGTAATTATTTACGGTGTACAAACCATCAACAGGGTATGGCTTGGCTTGCTCTACTATCTGCTTTAATTTGGCAGCGCCATGTTTTACTAGAATGTCATTTGCATCTTTGCAATCTTTGGGAACCTCTACATACCAACATTTGTCTTTGCCATATCTGTGCAATAATTCTTTGTTAAGGTTTTCACCTGCGCCGTCATTATCTACAAATAAAATAATCTTTTTTGCTTTTTCTAATGGATGTGTTTGTAGGCAGCTAAACCGCTTGTCGCCCTCCCTAAAATTTACCTTTGCAGGCGCGCCATCAGGTAGTGTTGTTGCGTTCTTTATGCCAACTTCCCAAAGGCTAAGTACATCTATTTCACCTTCTACAAAAACAACAGTGCTTGCATCCCTTACTGAGCCATAATTATATAAAGACTTTTTAGCGTTAGGTGTCTGCTTAAATTTTTTGTCAACTGTTCTGTACTTTATGTTGTCACATCTATTGTTATGTGGATTGTAGGGCATAGCTATCCACTTTTTATCTTTGGAGTGTATGCAGAAATGTTTGTATGTTTCTCTAGATATTGATCTATTTATAAAATAATCATCTAAAAACTTTGTATCACTCGTGTTATCTATTTTCACAGGCTCAACAATTTTTTTCTTGGTAGGTGTAATACTTTTAACATTTGACCTTTCATCATGTACTGATCCAGTGTCTTCACAGTGATGACAAAACCAAACAACATTATCTACATCTACTGTAACTGATAGTGGTCTGTCTGCAGAGTTGTGTGGTGGTTGACACTTTGGACACTTTACCTTGTGTGTACCCTCCGTAAAACTTTTTAATCTAATTCCGTTTTCTAATAACTTATCCTGCAAGTGCATTTTTACCCCCTTTTTTATTATTTATTTTATCTTTAGTATAGGTGGAAGCTCGTGTCCTAACCATAAGGACGTTGGTGTCCACATTAAGAAAATACCTGTTTGAAGTACCAAATCTACGTTGTTTGGTAAGCAGGTCATTTTTTTCTAACCAGTCTATACACCTGCGAACTTGCCTGTCAGAAATGCCGCAAAGTTCCCCAAGATGTTTCTCACTTGGAAAGCAAGAATGGTCTTGGTCTGCATAGTTGGCAAGCCATACAAGAACAAGTTTAGTTGAAGGTGTGTTGCAGTTTTTGGTCTTACACCAATTAATTGCTTCTATTGACATATGCACCCATTATGTACTACTTACTTTTTTCAGGCAAGTTATAAAAATCATTAGGGGTAACTTGTCCGTCTGTCAGACGGTATATGATATACATTTCATCTTGTCTAGGTATGCGTTGTCCTTGACACCATTTAGAAACTGCATGAATACTAAACTCACCACCTAATTGTTTAGATGCTTGTAAAAAGCTTAATTGCGTAATTTTGTTAAATTTTAAATACTCATTCAGTTTCATGATTACAGGATACATCATTTAATATTGCATATCCACCCATTTTGTATTAATATATGCCCACATAAATTGATATATAAAATGAATACAATAAGTAACAATCCTTTTGAAGCGCACAATGTAAACCATCTAAGCGCATCTTCAATAAATGAATACATACAAAATCCTACACGTTGGCTTTTAAAGGTTAGCGGCTATACAGAAAACTTAGGCATACCTGCTTTTTGGAGAGGTACTGCAACAGACAACACCATAGAAAAATCTTTAGATGATATGAGATTGTCTGAACGTAGCTTGGTTGACTTTGCTTTGAGCGTTTATGATGAAAAAGAAAAGGAAGCTAGACAGGGCAATCTTTATTTTGATAGAACTAAATCTAAAGCTGAAAGAGACATGCTAATAGAGTATGTAAAAATATCTATTCCGTTTTACAGGCAACTAGGAAAACCCATAGAAACACAAGGTAAGATCAAGCTTGAGTTTGAAGAAATACCTGTTCCGATTATTGGCTACTATGACCTTTATTATGATGGTGTGGTGCGTGATATAAAAACCACCAACCGCATGCCTAGTAAACTACCGAATTCTTATAGCAGACAGTTATCTATTTACGCAACTGCGTTAGATGCTGTTCCTTTAATTGACTATGTATATGCAAGCAAGACCAAGCAAATGGTTAAGACTGTGCCTGTATCTGATATTGAAGAGCATATGAGAGTGGTCAGAAGGGCATGTAACTCTATGATGGAGTTGCTTTCCTACTCTGATGATATTAACCAAATAGCTAGACTTTTAGTTCCTGACTTTGATGATTGGAAATGGTCAAATAAAGAAAAAGAAGCAGCTATTGAATTATTTAATTTGAGGTAAACATGGATAAATTGATAAGTGCCATCGTTGAAGCACAGAAAAAAATCAGCGACGCAAACAGGTCTGCAACTAATGACTACTTTAAAAGCAGTAAGAATAAGTCAGGTAGTCCATATGCAACTTTGGAAGATGTAATACAGGCAGTCAAAGAGCCTCTACTAGAGCAAGGAGTTTTGTATCAACAAATATCTGAGCAGGTAGAAGGCGGAGTGTGTATAGAGACTGTATTTATAGGGCATGGTTCTAAATTAGAAACAGGCAAAATATTTGTGCCTGCTGACAAGCAAACACCGCACGGATATGGTAGTGCGCTCACGTATGCGCGTAGATACTCTTTATCTTTGGCTTGTGGTATTGGTGCTGCAGATGATGATGGTAACAAGGCAGAAGAGATTACCAAAAAAATAGCCAAGTCTAAACCTGCACCAAAAGCAAATGTTATAAAAGAAGATGCTAAATATCTTTTAGTAAACCAAGAAGGCAACTTGCTAGCATCTGCTGATGATGAAGAAGCATTCCTTGAATTGTGTCGTAGTTTTTTAAAACATCCTGATAAAGAAACATGTCAGACGTTATATGCTGCTAATAAATCAGTTATAAGCAAAGCACATATCGCTGCAGTAAACGCAACCAAGAAATCATTAAATGATCTTGTAAAGTTATATGAAGGAGACAGTGATGAAGAGCAAGAGTCCTGATTTAAATTTGTGCGTGTATAAATGTATGGAAAGTGGTTATTGGTGGACATTTTGGGACTTACAATCTGAAATAAAAAGGGTTACAGGAAAATTTTTTGGAGAACCCACAATAAGCGCAGCAATTAGAAATATGCGTAAAATGGAATGCAGAGAAAGATTTGGACTGCCGCTTGATATGAATGTTGAAGTTATAGAGCGCAAACGCATAACAGGCAGCAGAGGTTATAAATATAGATTAGTAAAGGTGTAATTATGGAAAAAAAATATGATGATGAGTTAAAGGGTGCTTTCTTCCCTGAGGGGCAATCGGAGGTAGTGTTTAGAGGTAACATGCAAATCAACGGCGAGAAAAGATATGGTGTTATTGTTAAGAGTCAAAATCGTGATGGCAAAGAAAAACATGAATTGATGTTCAGTGCAGGCTTGATACACGTCAATACTCCTGAAAGCAAAATACATGACCGTGTGCCTGATATTGGCGGCAGAGTTTATTTTGATAAAGAGAAATACAAGTTTGGTTGTTGGAATCAAAGAGCAGACTCAGGTTTAGAATATCTTAGTGCAGGACTTTCTTTAGATGAAGAAACTGCTCCTTTTTAGTCATGAGTGATACTTTTGATGTTTTGCACATATCAGATGTGCCAAATGAAGAGGGGTTGTTTATAGATTTTGTTGAGTATGAAACTAGACCTGATCTAAAAGAAATGCAGTCATGGACAAAAAGCGGTTTGATTGAATTAATACATGTAACTCACAACGGCAGAGAATGTCATGCAATCATTGATGAAGAGGGTAAGTTTGATAGTTCTAATGAAGTTAATGTGATGGCTACTGTCAAGTGGCGAAGTTATCTCAAAAAGAATGGATTAACTGCATATGGTGACATGATTGTTGGTAAATGCTCTGTTCTAACTAACTATGATCTAGAATGAATCAAGAACATCAAGAACTATGGATTGATCAAATAAGGAAGCTATCTAAGCCTATTCGTGATGCTGAGTATGAAATACTAAGATGCGAAGCAGATATAAAAAAATTGCTTGCACAGTTAAAGATGATTGCCATGTCAGAAGGTCATAAGACTGTAGCCTCACAAGAAGTTTATGCAGAAAACAATCCTGAACTTTACAAAACAAGACTTAGACATGCGGTGAGTAAGTCAAACTTATCAAGTCTGCGTGTAGAGTTGAAGGCGCTAGAAATAGGATTTGAAGAGTGGCGGACTAAAATGGTCAACAGAAGAGAAGAACAAAAAAGATATAATGCTTAAATGAAGGGCAGAAACCCTACCTCTAAAGAAAAAAACCACATGGATAGGGTAAGCCAACTAGGTTGTATCGTTTGTCGCTTACAAGGCATGTATGGCGTTCCTGCGGAGATTCACCATATTGAAGGCAAAACTAAGATTGACGCACATATGAAAATACTTCCCCTCTGTTTTGAGCATCACAGAATGGGTAGTGATGTAGAGCCAATTAGCAGGCATCCATACAAAAAAAGATTCGTAGAAGCCTACGGTAGCGAATATGAATTGTTAGAACAAGTAGAACAGTTATTACAAAAGAAATCAGACCACCTTCCTTTCTAAAAAATAAAGTACAAAAAGTACTTGTTTATTTTTGTAAACATGTATATAATCTACATATTAAGTAAATAAATTGGAGACATTAAATGACAAATCTTAATACTGAAAATCTAAGCAGCGACGAAGTAATAAAACTTGTAATGCCTGCACTTATCAAAGACGTAAAAGCAAAAGCATATGTACAAGATGCCGCACCTAGCGATGCTGAGGTGTTAGGTCTTATTGTATCTAAGTTCAACCAATGGGACAGAGACAGTATCTTTGAAACATTTGTAGAAGCGTTAGAAGATTCTAATTTTCATTCTGACGTTGATACTGTAAGGGAGTTAGTGTAATGGAAAAAATTGTATTAGAAGTTACAGAACATGAATTAGTTCTGATGGGTGTTGCATTAGAGCAGCTTTCAAGAAATACATATAGTGAAAAAGAGCATAACAATGCCTTGAAACTAGAGCGTAAATTGAGGAATGTGTAATGAATAAATTATTATTTGGTGATGCGGTCAGACTATATCAACATGACCGTGCTGATAGTGGCTTTACTTATTGTTACCCTGTAGAAGAGTTATCAGCCATACATGGCAGAGGTGACAGAAGATATTGGGTTCTGCGTGACCATACAGGTTATATAGCATCTGTATTGATGAACGGAAAGGTGTTTGCATGAGTAAGCATAGCATTATAGAAATAGAACCAATGGTGCGTGATCTTTGGCATCTAAGAGAAAGAGAAGATCTTTTTTTAGAGTGTCTTGATTACGTTGAGAAAGTTAGCAAAGTTAAGCCTATAGTTGTAGCTATGATTGATTTTTTACAAATGACTATAGCCAAAGGAGGTCTGTCAAATCATGATATAGATCAAATGGCAGAATACTTTTATGATGAGGAGTATGGCAATGATGGCAGTTAATCCTAGTTTGTTAGAAGAAGTGCTTGAAGAATACAGTCAAGTGCATGGTGTTAATCTTTTAGACTTACCTTTAGGTGAGGTAAAAAATGTTCTGACAGTTTCTGAATGGGAAGTTGTACATGATGTTATCAAGTACGGCAAAGATAAAAGAAAGTATCATTAAGTGTTTACAAATGTAAACAACATGGCTATATTGTCTTAATATTTTCTATGGAGATAAATTGATATGAATAAATTAATATTAGAAAAATTACTGCATACATACAAAACTTTTGATACCAAGCACACAAAAGACCCAAACGCAGTATTCAAAAAAAGTTGGGTAATGCCTGATCACATAGAGCCTGATACTTTAGGTTTGGAAGTCATGCACTCATGGTTCAAGATGTTGACGCGCAGCATACAACTTTCACAAAAGTTTTATGTTGATGTTAAAGAAGATCACCTCACAGAAGAAGAAGCAGACAAAATATCTAATGAAGTAATTTTTTGCTTGCCGTATGAAATGTGTTTCATGCAAGTTGATGCAGGCGACATAGCGATTAACATGGTTGTCTGTGATATGTTGTGGGATGCCACAGAAAAAGAAATTGCCGAAGCTAATCCCAAACTGCAAGGTCAATATAGTGTTAGTTCTATACCCTACATAAAGAGTGAAGATGCTTTTGTGTTTGATCCTAATTTATATTTGATGGAGTTTTACACAGATTCTACATTCAAATATGAACTGAATGAGAATGAAGACAGTAATCCTTTTGCTTACTGCACAGATTTTAGTAGTGACAGTGAAGGCATGTATACCAACCGTTCAATGCAAAGATGGGCGAGCAGCATATCAACCTGTCTTGTAACATTTATGTTGATGATGCACTTTCCACAGATTACTGCTACTAAGCAAGTACAAGGCGTCAAACCACAGGTGCTAGAAAGCCGCAGCAGGTACAAAGCTAGCGATCTAAGGGCAAAGCCTACATGGGAGCATAAAACGCTTAAATTAGACCTTTATGGAAGCGAGAGCGGTACAGGGTGCAGTAATGGCAGCAGGTCAGAAGGCACAAAGTTTCACAGTGTAAGAAAACATTTACGCAGACTTAAAAACGGAAAGCACACATTTGTAAAAGCACACTTTAGAGGAAGCAAAGATGTAGGTGTAGTCCAAAAAGATTATGAGGTAAAACTATGAATATATTTGCAGTTAGACTAGAACCAGATTTGGCAGCTATAGACTTGCCTGATAAATTAATTTGCAAGATGCCGCTAGAAAGCGCACAAATGTTATGCACCGCACACAGAATACTTTCACCGAAAGAGTATTGTGATGCTTATGACCTTTATAAACCTGCTTTTGTAAATCACCCTTGCACTATATGGGCAAGAACTACCCATGAAAATTATAGGTGGTTGCTTTTGCATTGGGTTGAGTTATGTTCGCAGTTTAAATTACGATATGGACATAACCACAAATCATGGGGAGATTTGCAAGAAGGTCTGTTGCGCTTTCCAATGAACATACAGGAAGGTGAAATGACGAGTTTTGCTCAGGCTATGCCTGACAAATATAAGAGAAAGTACAATCACGTTGCGGCTTATCGTGATTACATGATTAACGAAAAACACTATGCCGCATGGAACAAAGGTGTTGATAAACCAAAATGGTGGAAATAATGAATGGTGAAGAACTAAAGTATTTAAGAACTAAGTACAACCTATCACAAGCAGAATTAGCTGCAAAATTAGGATATTACAGTGCAGGTGAGCCTAATAGATCAGTTATATCAAGATGGGAGAATGACAAGGTAAGGATAGGCAAAAGAGCAGAACTTGCATTGACTGGTATATTTTATAACTACGGAAGCAATAGGGGGTAAATTATGAGAGAGCCTAATGAACCGCATGATGAATGGGGAAGACCATTAAAAATCACGAACAATAAATATAAATTTTTTGATAAGCTTAGAGACGTGTTCTTTTACACCTTTGTAGGTATTATATTTATAGTCATTTTTGGTTGGATATTAATCGTATTTTTGCCGTTTTACTTGGGAAGAGAGATATGGCAAAGATTTGAACTTTGGTACATAAACAAGTAAGGAGAGATACATGGATTTACAGCAAGCATATAAAAATTGGCAGAAAAGCAACGTAGATGAGCATCTGCACATGGTAAGCAAAAAAAAATTAAAACCAAGAACTATACAGTTATGGAATAGGAAGCTAGAGGCTTGGAAAAATAGAAAAAGATTGGAGAAAGAAAATGATGAAAAATGATTTGTATGGTAAAGATATTAGAGAAATACAAGTAGAAATATATCGCAAAACAAATAAACTTTATAAAAAAGTACTAGAACTTGATCATGGCAGCCTTAGAAATTACCTCTTATCTGATATTGAGGAAATACAAAAAGATCATTCAATAGTAGAAAATTTTTTAATTACGACTTTGTGGTTAGAGGAAGAAAGTAAAAAACAATGAATAGTTTGTGGTACGCATGGGATTCTGAAATTACTGAGTCTGTATGCTCCGATATTAAATCTTTTTTTGATGCAGAATCAAAACAAACAGGTAAAGTTGGCAACAACTTGATTGACAAACAGATGCGTACATCAACTATTGCAGGTTTTTCTTACGGCACAGAAACAAATCAAAAGATTAACGAAATAATAGAGCCATATATTGTGATGGCTAATAGTGAGTCTTTTGGTTTTGACCTAAATGGTATGCGTGAATTTCAGATTGCAGAGTATAGTGTTGGCAATCATTATGACAATCACTTTGACATGAGACTTGATGATAGAGCATCTATGCGTAAGTTAGGAGTTACAGTACAACTATCTAAACCGTCAGAATATAAAGGTGGTGAGTTTATGTTTTCTGATGATATAGAAACGCCTAATCAAGATATTTTAAAAAAACAGGGTACTGTGATAGTGTTTCCATCTTTTATATATCATAAAGTTGCACCAGTTACAGAAGGTGTAAGATATTCATTGGTTGGTTGGTATGAAGGCAGCCATTGGAAATAGTTTGGGTTATTGTCTTGTTTTGCGTAGGTTAGTTTTGGGGTACGCTTTCACACCCCTTCACAAAACTACTAACTTTCTGAGACGAGGCAATAACTCTATTTGTTATCTTTTTCTGTACTGTATTTAATATTAAGACCTGCCAACGTGCAGAGTCTGTTTTTTTCATCTAGACCTTTTGGTGTGATAGCAAAATCGTCACCGTTCTTAGCAACATATCCATCTGCTACTATTTCTTGTAA
>TARA_R100001480_G_scaffold208_3_pt1 | contig 18365 bp, 34 predicted proteins | sample TARA_R100001480 | Tara Oceans TARA_R100001480 (sample SAMEA2622212) | marine metagenome | biome: marine biome (ENVO:00000447); feature: mesopelagic zone (ENVO:00000213) & marine oxygen minimum zone (ENVO:01000065); material: "saline water (ENVO:00002010), including plankton... | reverse complement strand
ATATATGGAAGATGGACAGCTGTTACATTAGAATCTGGTAAAGCCTTATGTTATGTTGCACCGTCAGTAGGTGCGCATCCAGGATTATCAACATCAGCTACGTAAGGTTATGTATATGGGACTAACTATGGGCATGGAGAATCCCATGCATGGCAAGTCTTTTGATCCTCTGCACGATTTAGGTGCACCTCTTGTACATTTTGATTTTACAAAAGTTGCTAGAACATATCGATTCCCAGCATTTAATACACCTAAAAGAACAAATGATGCTATAGCCAGTAGTGGTGCTCTTACAAATAATCAAATAAGATTAAAGTCAGGTGATGTTTTTTCTACATCAACTTTTCCTGATGCAGGTGTTATTTTAATAGATAACGAATATTTTTCTTTTTCAGGATATTCAGCTATTGGAAGTGATATTAGATCATTAGATAATGTTACAAGAAATATTGCAGGATCAATAGACTCACATAGTGCATTTGCTGATATTAATCTTGTAGCTGGCGAATATCAAGTTGTACATGGAACAGGAACAACAGGCACAGGAGAAGGATTAAGAGATTTTAGTGATTGGACTACAGATGAATTACAACTAAAAAATGAAGGATCAGCTGGTGGACACATTGAAATACCATCAGATCCGACAAGAAGACCTTCAGGTCATAAAGTAAGTGGTTTAGGGCAAATACATAGAGCTTGTTTATCATTTGATGGTAATGAAGATATAATGCAATTAAATTCACCCATAACTACAACTAATGGTAATTTTACTGTAGTATTTGTTCAAAGACCATCTGGAAATCCATCTTCAGATGCTATTATTGCAGGAACAACTGGCGGTCAAAATCAAATTAAAATAAATGCAAACGCGATTTTAATTAGATGCAATAGTACGGGAAGCGCAAATGTTTTTAATCAAATTAAAGCAAGCAATACTACTGCATATTCTGTGGGTAGTAGGGGAACACCTGTTGATAAAGGAGGTTCCAATAATTCTTTTTTAAATAATCAAAATGAGTTTTTAGCTGTAGTAAAAGAAAAAAATTCTATAGATAATAAAGAAAAAGTATATTTATATGATGTACAAGATTTGATAGGTGAAGATTTATTAGACAGCTCAGGCGCAGGTGGTAATTCAGGTTACCCAGATAATTCAGCAAATCCAACTAATACAGGATTGCAAATAGAATACATAGGAGGTTTTTCTAGTGATCAGTCTGATTACAGTGGAGTAGTTGCAGTTATATCTATTTATGATAGAGCTTTATCAACAGCAGAAATAGCATTGCTACAGGAGCATTATGATAATTTATATCCTGACTTACATCATGAATAAATTAATTTTAATAATATTTATGTTGTTTTGCGTAAATGCACAAGCGCAAATAAAAAAACTATTTAAGTTTTCTACATTTTATATTGCAGCAAATGGTGGTACATCGCTTTCTGATCGTACTTTATACAATGTTCAGGATCAATTAACTACAGGCATAGAAGAAACACCATATGATTATTCACTAACTGCTGGTATTAGAAAAATAAAAAGATTTCAATATGAAGGCAATAGTCCATTCAAAGATGGAACTGAAACTACATATAGTGATGCAGCTACAATAGGATTATCACCTTTTGAATTTTTATTTGAAATAGATTATAGAAGACAAGAAGGTATCGAATATATAGATCAAAATCATTTTTTACGTTATGTAAGGCCTTTATGGATGACAAAAATTGAATACATGAAAGATGGTTTTGCTGATATAGAATACTATGAAGCAACACAACGTTTTAGAATTAGAGGAAATAAAAAATTATCATTTAATTTTGGTGGAGTTACAAGATTAGCAGAACCATATGGATACGATCCTTTAGAAGAATGGATATTATCTAATGGTAATTTACATTATACTTATTTAGCAATTCAAGAAGGCTATAGTATAGATGTATATGATAATCAATATATTGATCCACAGGGTAATATAGTTGCTACAAGTTCAGATGTTTGGGATCAGGTAATAATACCACAGGTGTTAGAAGAATATGTTGAAAAGAAAAGAGACGAATTAGATAATCAATTTGTATACTCATTAGTGTTGGGTTTTGATTATTATACGTATAAGAAAAACTTTTGGTTGCATAGTTGGGGTAATTTGATCCCTTACCACTATAATGATGGTGGTCAATATTCTTATCACAACTATAATAATGGAAAGCAGTGGTATGATTATTCTGGAGGTTTAATTTTTGGTTTGAAAATAAACAAACATTTAGGTACCTTTGTGGAAGGAAAGTATCATAAATATTGGAACAGAGAGTGGTACGATTTTAAATTAGGTATTAATTATATAATTTTTTAAAATGAAAAAGTTTATTTGTGAGTTGTTATATAAAATAACTTTTGGTAAAGTTTGTTTTGGACATTGTTCAAAATCAAAATGTAAAAAATAATGAAAGAGCTTAACGAAGAAACAAGTTTTAAAATAAGTATAAAAACATTAGCTGGTATTGCAGCTCTTATTTTTACTCTTGTTGGTATGTGGTTTACATTGCAAGCTGACATAAGCGAAGCAAAAGAATTGCCAAAGCCTGATGTATCAAGAATGGAGTTTAACATGAAAGATGAAAATATACGAAATACTATCATGGAAACTCGTGATGATGTTAAAAAATTAGAAGAAAGAATGATTCGTATAGAAGACAAAATAGATAGAATGAATTAATGAATGAAACAGTTGATATTATATTTGGTTTTTTTATTCTCGCTGGTTTGTACTACGTGCTCAGCGCAGATAACAGCAATACACTTTAACGCAGATTGGAATAAACAAAATAGTGTAGAGTGGTTTAATAAATTAGGAGATTGCGATAAGCAGTCTTTTTTAGTTGAAAATAATGATAACCAAAAAAAATATAATATTGCTATAGTGCCTACAATTGTTATATATGATGATGGTGAAGAAGTAAAAAGATATCAAGCTGATTTAAGTTTTACTATGCAAGCAACAAAAAAAGAAATACAAAATTATATTGATGAACTTATTATAAGTAAATTTTAATGAAGAAATTATTTACATTTTTATTTTTATTCAATATTGTTTTTGCACAATGTCCACCAGGAACATGGAGTCTTAATATTACTGTTAATCCAGATCAGTATCCAGAAGAAACATCTTGGTATATAATGAGTTTCTTTGGTGATACCTTAATGCAAGGTGGTCCGTATACAGGAATTATAGATTATGAACCTCAGTACGCTGCAGCTTGTGCACCTATTGATAGTTTTTATATTGTTATAGAAGATCAATATGGTGATGGTATAGCAGGTAGTTTATGGGGCGGCAATGATGGATCTGTATATATAGAGCAATGTGGCGACACTATATGGAGTTTACCTGTAGCTGATTTTGGTTATCAAATATATGATACAATATATACATCAGGATGCCCTCCACCTCCGCCAATATTTGGATGTATGGATAGCAGTTATGTAGAGTTTGACCTAGCTGCTACATTAGATACAGGCATGTGTTTTACACCAAAAATATATGGGTGTACAGATTCATTAGCATATAACTATATAGATTCAGCTAATACTGATATAAATATAGACAGCTGTATGCATGAGCTAGAATTAACAGATCTAGCTGGTAATGGGTGGGCTGGTTCTTCTATAAAAGTAGCACAAGCAACAAGTTTGTTACCACCTTTTAATTATCAAGATATTGGAACTTATACATTAGTTGATGGTTTTGATACTACATATTTTATAAATTTAGCAGCAGGTTATCCTGTTCGAGTAATTTTTGAAATAACACAACAATCAGACTTTACCGCAGTACAGTGTGGTTATTCTTTATACTCAGAAGATTATTATGCAATAGATATAGAAGGTGGTTTTGTAAATCCTATACCGCCATTTTTTCCTATTATAGGATATCCTTATTGTGGAAATAATTGTATACAAAAAACATATGGTTGTATAGATAGTTTAGCAGTAAACTATAATAACGCAGTAAATACAGATGATGGTAGTTGTTATTATAATCCTGGTTGTACTAATCCTATATATTTAGAATACGATAGTTCTTATGATTATGATGACGGTAGCTGCGCTACGCTCGTTGTATTAGGATGTATGGACAGTACTGCGTACAACTATGATCCTATAGCAAATGTTGAATTACCAGGGTCTTGTATCCCTTATGTATATGGATGTATGGATCCAACTATGTTTAATTATGATCCCTTAGCTACAGCATCTGATACGTGCATACCTTACATATATGGTTGCACAGATGCTAGCATGTTTAATTACAATATAAATGCAAATACAGACAACGGAAGCTGCATACCTTTTGTTTATGGATGTACAGATAGTACAATGTACAATTTCGATCCACTAGCTAATACAGATAATGGATCTTGTATTTCGTTTGTATATGGATGTATGGATATTGATGCAATAAATTATAACCCACTAGCAAATGCTGATGATGGTACATGTATAGATATTGTATTAGGTTGTACAGATAGTACAGCTTTTAATTACAATATTTTGGCAAATACAGATGATGGTTCATGCATACCTGTTGTCTGGGGCTGTACTGATGGTGCAGCCTTTAATTATAATTCGTTAGCTAATACGGATGATGGATCTTGTATACCTGTAATATTTGGATGTATTGATCCAACGATGTGGAATTACTGCGATACTTGTAATACTGATAATGGAAACTGTATACCTTACTATTATGGATGTACCGATAGCACAGCACTTAATTACGATGATAATGCAAATACTAATAATGGTAGCTGTATTTATCCTTTGTATGGCTGCACTGATCCGTCCGCTGTTAATTACAATGCGTCAGCTAACTTGGAGGACAGCACGTGTTATTATTCTGCTGGTTGTAACGTTGGTGATATATATTATATTCCTAATGAATGTTTTGAATGGGTGATAGATGTAGATGAATTTTGTTGTAATATAGAGTGGGATAATACATGTGATTATTTGTATCAATACTGTGTAGATGGTTGGTCTGGTCCAACAGATATACAAAACATTAGATCTAATGTATTTTCTATATATCCAAATCCATCTAATGGTAACATTAATTTTACAGATTATGTAAATATTAAAATATATAACTCTATTGGAAATTTAGTCAAAGAATATAAATCTGTAAATTTTGTATCTTTACAAGTTGCCGATGGTTTTTATACAGCAATAATTGAATATAAAAACATTATTATTAAAAGTAAAATAATAATACATGGACAAAAGTAAATATTACTACGACTATACAAGAAATATGAGCTATGAACAAGCAGAAAAATTTAATGCTAAAATAGATCAAACAAAAGAAAATAATAATTATAAATATAAAGCAAAAAATATATTTACTAAACAAAATCAAAACTGGACAAACATAATTAAAAATGGCAAAGGGAGTAACATTTAAATATAGAGCAAATAAAAAAACCAAAAGACCTGGAGTGCATAGTAAAAATGCAAGTCGTGGTCAAAATGGTTTTAAAAAACAATATAAAGGGCAAGGCAAATGATCAATAATTTATTAGGAGGTATATTAGGTAAAGTTGTAGATAATGCAGAAGGCATTTTAGATAAAGTTATTACTACAGACAAAGAACGTGATGAAGCAAAACTACAACTTCGTAAAATTTTATTAGATGCAGAAAAAGAAGCTTTTGCTAAAGAAGTTGAAGATCGTAAATCTGCAAGAGATATGTACAAGGATGATGCTATAATACAAAAAGTATTAGCAACTTTATTTACTGTAGCATATTTTGGTATTAGTTTTGTTATGTTTCAACATTTTGTTGGTGGTGGTATTGATATGGGTGAGTTTGAAATTAGTTTTATTTCCACTATCTTTGGTGCAATGTCTGCAAAAGTTAATACAATTATTGACTTTTTCTTTGGTGGGAGTAGCAAAAAGAGTAACGCTGAAGATAAATAGTAATGGCAAAAACACCTGCATGGCAACGTAAAGAAGGAAAAAATCCTTCTGGCGGTCTTAATAAAAAAGGAGTAGCTTCTTATAGAAGAGCTAATCCAGGATCTAAATTAAAGACTGCTGTAACTACAAAACCTTCTAAATTAAAGAAAGGTTCAAAAGCTGCTAAACGCAGGAAATCGTTTTGTGCTAGGATGAAAGGTATGAAAGCTAAACTTACATCTGCCAAAACAAGAAGAGATCCAAATTCAAGAATTAATAAATCGTTACGTAAATGGAACTGTCAAGATGGTTGTCGTTTTCCATTGACACAACACAATTAAATTAAGTTATGCCGAGAGGAAAAGGTACATACGGAAGTAAGGTTGGTAGACCAGCTAAGAAAAAAATAACAATGGCTAAAGGTGGTGTTATGAAAGCTAAAGGTGTAAGTTTATCTGGTTTATCTACTAGACAAGCTAACACTATGAAAAAACATTCAAAACATCATACAGCAAAACATATTAAAGCTATGGTCACTGATATGAAAAAAGGAATGTCATTTAGTGCTTCACATAAAAAAGCACAAAAGAAAGTTGGTAGATAATGCCTAAAAAAAAGAAAAAATGCCTAAAGACGCTTGTTATCATAAAGTAGTAGCTCGTTACGGACCTAAGACATCTGCATATAGAAGTGGTGCAATGGCTAAATGCCGTAAAGTGGGAGCTGCTAATTGGGGAAATAAATCAAAGAAAAAGAAAGCTGCTTCAGGAATGAAGGTTGAATATCATTCAGGAGGATTGTTCCCACAACACGATTAGTATGGCTGTACGTAAAACAAAAGCTGGATTAAGATTAAAGCGTTGGTTTAAAGAAGATTGGCGTACACCTCGTGGTAAAAAAGATTATAGTGGTGGTGAAAATACTTTTCGCCCTACAAAACGTATAAGTAAAGATACGCCTTCTACTTGGTCAGAGTTATCAAAATCTGAAAGAACAAGGGCACAAAAAGAAAAAAATACAAAAGGCAGGGTTAGTAGATATAAAAAGAAAAAAGCTGAACATGGTATGAGATATCGTGGACAGATAGCTGATAAAAATATGTGCTGTTGTGGTGCAAGAATGTCAAGATTAAATGAACAACATCAATAAAGATGAATTAAAATTAGCTATGGATAATGCCTATGCTATTATCGTAGAAAATGATTCTTTAGATAATATTTTTTTAAAGCAAGAACACCCAATTTATTTAGCATTTGATCCTGATATGTTAGAGAATGATGAATATTGGGATTTATTAATAGATAGCATGATTGAATATTATTCTGAGTTAGAAGAATATGAAAAATGTCACGAATTAAAATTATTATAATATGGCAGTATTAACAACAATAGATGGTGTACCATTGTTTTCTACAGTACAAGAGGCATTAGATTATGCGGCTTCTGTTGGTTTAACAGGATATCATACACATGTATATCAAGGAACAACAGGATATATGGGTGGTGCTACACATGGTGCGGCAGCTACACCATCATCAGGTTTTCAACAAAATAATCAAAATAATGAAGGTTTGGCACCATTTCAAGTGCAACAAAATACTACTTCTGGTGGAGGTGGTACAGGTTACTAAAATTTATTATATTTGTAAAATTAAAATATATACAAAATGGCAAATTATACATTTAACGGTAGTTTAACTATGACAGCTAACTCAGCAACGGGTTATAGTCAAACACAAAGTGCTTCATTTACATTAAATCTAACTGGTATAAATCAAATAGAATCAGGTCGTGCTGATATTGCAGGTGATGCTGATTATGGATTAGACGCTTCAGCTTTTGGAGCTTCTACTGCAGTTACTAATGGTAAAGCTTATATGATCAAAAATATGGATGATACTAATTTTGTAAAAGTATATGATGGACCTAGTAGTGAAGCTGATTTGGTAGGAATATTAGAACCAGGTGAATTTTTGTTTAATATTTTAAGAAATACAACAGAAACTACAACTTTACGTGCAGATACTGGAAGTACAGTACATGTTGAGTATTTTTTCTTTGAAGTAGATTCTGCAGCATAATTATAAATTAAAAAGATATGGCAACTCAATCAACAAGTGTAACAGTAAGTGGAAGTTTTACTTTAACAGATTCTTCTGGTAATGTAGTATTTACATTTTCACCAAGTTTTACAACACAATCACAAACTGCAGATGCAGCAGTAATCAGCACTGGAGAAATTTTAACTGATGGTACATCAGATACTACAGTTAATTTAGCTAGACATAATAAGGATAGAGTTTTTGCTTTTTTTAAAAATGTAGATACTGATTATGTAGTTACAGTAAAAGCTGACGGAGATATTGTTTCTACCATTAAACCAGGTGAAGCTGTATTTTCACCAATGCATGTAGACGGTGCTGCTGATGGATCAAATAATATTGATCTTGCTGCAACTACAGCTGCACAAAAAGTACAATTTTTATTGTGTGATGGTTTAGATACTGGTATAGCATCTGACGACTAATGAAATTAGAAGTTTTACGTTTTAGCTCAGAAGCAGATTCAACTAATGGTCTGCTTTTTGAGGTTACAGATATAGGTAGAAAGTTTCTTGCTTATACGTTAGAAGATGAAGCAAGAGCATTAAAAGTGCGTGGTGAAACACGTGTTCCTGCAGGTATATATAAAATTGAATTACGAACAGAAGGTGGTTTTCATGAAAGATATACTAAAAAATATCCTGGTATACATCGTGGTATGTTGCATGTTACCGATGTTCCTAATTTTGAGTATATACTTATTCATACTGGAAACACTGATGAACACACTGCTGGGTGTTTGTTGGTTGCCGATAGTCAAGAGAACAACCAATTATTACCTGATGGATTTATTGGTAAAAGTGTTAATGCGTATAAAAGGGTTTATCCTCGTATTGCAGCAGCGATAAGTAATGGTGAAGAGGTATATATAGAATACATAGATCACGATGGCAAAATATGATAAAGGCTTAAGAGAAAGTAAATCAAGTGTTCGTAAAACATATGGTGATAAACCTGCAACTACAACACGAGTTACAAGTACGCCTTCTAAATCTACAAATACACCACAAACACAAACAAGCGGAAGATTAAGTCAATTAAGATCGGAAATAGAAAGTAAAAGAATACCAAAAAATGCACAGGGTATTGCTACTTTTCCTAATATACCAACATCAAATACGAATTATGATAAAAAAGTATTTGTAGGCGAAGAAGGAACACAATTAAGAGATATAATATTTTGTAATAGAGATCAAACTAATTCCTTAAACTATTCAGTATATATATCAACAATAGATATAGAAAGATTATCTAAATCTTCTAAAACAATTACAGAAATAAATACGTCAATTAGAAATAGCAAGAATACAACATTTTTGACTAGTAGAGCTACTTTAGCAGCAAGCACTTCTAACACACTAAGCACAGCACTAGGTGGTCTTTTAAATCCATTTGTAGGATCAAATAATACATTTTTTATTTACGTTACAAAAACCACAACAGATGGAGAACTTGATGTAACTGTAATTAGATAATGAAAGATCAACTACCTATATGGATAACAGATTGGACTTTTATTGATCCAAAATCAAAAAAAGAATATAAGTCAAAACGTATTTTTGCTAAAGGCTGGACAAAAGAAGAGATTATCAACAATCCATTGTTAATAAATCGTGCATTAAAACCTATAAAAGTTAAAAGAATTAAATCTAAATTGTTACCTAAAGATGTCGTGCTAAAATCACAACACGGCTATGGTCCTCATTATGAGGATGAAAAACTATTTAGTAATGGCAAAACACAACCCACAATTAACAGAAAAAATTAAAAAATATCTGTTAGCAAATCCTGAAAAACTTAATGCAGATTATGCACAAACTGCTGAATTATTTGGAGTTAATTACGAACAAATAAGAGGTATAGCAAGAAGACTAAGAGAAAAAATTGAAAGCCCACATAGTAAGGAAAAAACATTATTCGAAGAAAGTAAAAGTGGTGCTATTATAACATGTGAGGATAGCAAGAGAGTTAAATCATTAGATGATTTATTAAAAGCTTGTAATGTTGATTTAAGTATATGGGAAGTAGATAAATATGACATAGGAACTTATGAGGTTACTGGTTTTGATGAAAAAAGAAAACCAATAACTGTTACAATGTTTAGAACAAAAGCATGGCTTAAACGTATAGATCCTACAATGAATATACAAAAGATAAGAGAGGAATTGGTCGAAGACTTAGTTCCTCTTTTTGATTCTGTACCTGCACAAGTAATTAGACCAAGCAGTTTTAAAGATGACGATCAACATCTTTTAGAGATCAATGCGTGCGATTTACACATAGGTAAGATAGGAGTGGAAGGAGACGAATATAGTATCGACATTGCTCGTAAAAGAATGTTAGACGCACTTGAACACCTTGTTAAAAGATCTAGTGGTTTTTATATAGATCAAATACTATTTGTTGTAGGTAACGATTTTTTAAATGCTGATGGAGATTGGCCTGTACCAAGCACAACTAAAGGTACGCCACAGTTTAATAGCAATAAACATATGGAAATGTATAGAGCTGGTAGAAAACTATTAGTAGAATGTATAAATATGTTGATTGACGTTGCTTGCGTGCATGTAATGGTAATACCAGGTAACCATGATAGAGAATCTATGATGCATATTGGAGATGCACTAGAAATATATTTTGAAAAAAATAAAGATGTTACTGTAGATAATTCTATGTCTATGATGAAATCATATCACTACGGTAAATGTTTAGTTATTAATGATCATGGGGATGGTGCAAAACTAAACGATTTGCCTGGTATTGTATCACAAAGATACAGAGATGTGTGGAGTGAAGTAAAGTATGTAGAGGTGCATCGTGGACATTATCATACCAATAAAGCGTATAAGATGCAAGCTGTTGAAGAACTTAACGGTTTAACAATAAGAAACCTATCCTCCATGACGGCCACAGATGAGTGGCACGACATGAAAGGATTTGTAGGTAATGTAAAAAAAGCCAGTGCATTTATATGGAATAAATACAATGGCGTTCAAGCTAAACTTAATTATAATGTGCCTATAGAGTAGGCCAGACTACAATGATATTTGACATTAGTGATTAAGTAGATTGTAAATAATTAAAATAATCATAGATAAAAAGCCCACATACATAAATAGTCCTTCTAATATAATTCCATATTTACTTCTATTATCTTTCATTTCTATTTATTTGGGCGTGCAAAGATAATAATTTTTTATCAACCTTTTTAATTTGTTTTACAAGCCAACGCCTGTATCTTAATAGTTTTCCTTTATAGGTCATGATAGTTTATCTTTTACAAAACGAATAAGTTCATTCATTTTTCTTTTATAAAATAAATCAAAATCTACATAAACTGTATTTCCATCAGGCCCCACTTCTTTTGGTTGTGTTTGTTCCCACAGAATATACAGTACTGATCGCAATCTTTGTGATGGAGTTTTTGTATCAAATTCTCTATCAACCGTTGCTTCTTCTACAGCATCTATTTGTTGTTGTGATATTGGTTTTGTAGATATTACTACATAACCTGGTTGTTTCAGCATACTATACATATTTCCTACGATTTCTGCTGTTAGTTCTGGTGTGCCAAGGCTGACACGTAGAGAGTTATCGGCTAATGTGCGTATATTGTCAATGCCGCCCTCAAAAACGATAGTGTTTTTGCTCATTATTTATAGCTTTTGTTGTCTATTTTAGATTCATACTTTGGATTTTTTTTCAGCTCAACGTAATCTACGTATCTATCCTTTACCTCTTGTAAAATGTCGGTAAAGTCATCTTCACGATAATCAAATTTGCTGTTTTCAATCCAATGAACAAGAATCTTCAATAGATCAACTGCTTTCTTTTTGTGATCTTTTGGTCTCATTGATTGTACTCTTTTATATTTGGACTTAAGCATTCTGCGCATAATGTCTCTTTATTTGGTGATTCAAAATGTTCACCACAATCTTGACAAATATACGAAAATTTATAATCAGTTTTTACTAAAGTGTTCATTTTCATCATTTTATCAAATTGATCTCTAGGATCACGAGGTATATGATCGTGCCAAAGTTTGCTTAAAAGTTCATCAGCTTCCTGTTTTGTATCAGGTAAGTTGTTAAGAATTTCTTGCTTTATATCTTCATCATATGGACAAAGGTCAAGCATCATTTCTATTTTATCTATTTGCCAGTATTCTATTTCTTCCATAATATAATTGCCAAAATCCCCGTGGACACGAGGACTTTGACAACCAACTAAAACTATGAAAACACAAGGACAGAATGTCCAAGAGAAATACAAAGATAATTATTTATTATCTGGTATCTCTTTTTCAAACCATGCAATTTTCAACAGAACTAAATATCCTATTAAATCGTCTATGGTGTCTAAAGTGTTTTCGTTAATACCTTTATTAGCTATACGCATAAGTTTATCATCTATGCGTGCACTAATACTTTCAACAGCGTTACCTTTTGAAAAGATTTTTGCTGGTTGTGTTGCAGAATTTCCGTAAGAATTATTTTTCTGTATTAGCAGATCCGTTATTCTCTGCATCTCCGATTTGATCTGTGCTTTCATCAGATCCTTTCTTGGAATTTTCTTCATCAATTCTTTTCATTCTGGTTAATATTGCTGTTGCATCTGGAATAGACATACAGTATGTGTATAGAATTTTTTCTTCTGTATTGTGTCTTTTCTTTTCATTATAGATCTTATGAACCCACGTAAGTAATGCAATTTCATGTTGTTTCAAAGCCTCTGTAAGATTCTGTAATACTAAATAAACATTGTAGTCAACTTTTTGCTGTTTACCATCAATGTTAATCTTCTTTTTAGTTTTAGTTTGTGATTTCGTTTCCATTTTTTAATTTTTGTTTTAATAAAAATATTTCTTTTCTCAAGTAGTCTATCATTTCATCTTTTGATTTTTCTAAGACTGTTGTTGCCATAACATCTTTGAGATCGTCAGCATCTATAATATCGCTCACAAACTCTATAAATGTATTAAATGCTTCTTTATATTCATTATGGTATCTATGCCAGTCAGCATGTTTTTTACCATTGTGTATAATTGTTGATCTATCTTTACCTATCCATTCGCCTATAACGCTTGGATGTAAATTATAGTAATGTGTTAACATATTTGAAACAACTTTTCTAGCCATAACCATATGTGCCCATCTTTTATTAGAATAAAATTCTTTTTTGTTTACTCCAAAAATGATGTTTGCAGATTTAACTATAAATTCGCCATATCTATTTACAAATGCTTGACTGTAATCTTTGTTGTTTTGCAAATATAAATTAAACAATCCTCTGTGTTTCATATTATTTTAATTTCTACGCCTGGATTCTCTTTATTGTATTCATATGGTTCAAAGTAAGGAATCATATATTCACAATTATCATCTTGTATCCATTCATTTTTAACCATAAGGTCTTGTACAGTTTGTGCAGGATTTATGTAATCAAACTTGTGTTTACTACCTCTAATAAACTTAAAAGAGATAGTGACAGGAAATTTCTTCCCTGCCACCATTTCTTTGAATAGACACTTATTGTTTTCATAGTCTAGTTTAGTATCTTTAATATACTTCATAACCGTTTTAGAATTGATAAGCATTTTACCAGTCCAACGTTTTGAATTTTTACTTGAAGGTACATTTCCAGGTATGAATATCATAGTTGTGTAGTTGTGCTACAAAACTACAAAATTATTTAAAATGGTAAATTATCTTCTGATCCAACAGGTACAGCAGAACCACCACTCATGGTGTTTGCTTCTATAAACTCTTGTTCATCTCTAGGTGACAAAGGTTTATTGTATTTTGGATCATACTTTATGTTTTTACCATCAGCACTAGACCAACGATAGCGTATAGCTTTTCGTTTTACTGGCTGATTGTCTTTCATAGTCATATATTCTTCAAATGTAAAACAAATATTTATCCATTTACCTACAGCTTGTTTCATAGATTCTACATCATTAGAAAAATCTTTTACACCACAGTTTGTTAAAAACTCATGCAATGTATTAGTTTTCCATTCTTTTGATTTAGGTGAATCTGATTCACGCACAGCCCAAAACTTTGCTCTACCATATTCTCCTTGTTCATTTACAACATCAAACTCAACATAAGGAGCTCCATTATAATTAGATCTTTGTTTTGAATTAGATAGCGACAAAATTTGACATCTGTATGCACCTTCACTAAAATACTTTTTGTTTTCTACAACTCTTGTAGGTTTTACCTGGCAATTAGCCAAGTTAAATGCAATTACATTATCCATAATTATTTAGATTTAAGATTATCATTTAATACATTCAACATATGTTCTGGTATGTCGTAATTAGGCATTTTAGCTTTTACAGCATCGCCTTTTCCTGCTTCAATAGCTTTAAGCATATTGTTAAATTTATCTTCATCTAGCTTTGGTTTAGCCGCTGGTTTAGATTGCTGTTTAACAGCATTAGCTACCTCTTCATAAGAAGCAACTGATGTATCTAAACCAATACCAAGATTACCAAGGGCACGACCCCAAGCTGATGTTTCACAGTTTTCTACAAAACTTGTTTTGTTTATAAAGGACGAACCTTCTTTTTCATACGCATGCCCTGTGGCGCGTATGTTACCGTTTTCATCAAAGATTGTAGCTTTGATTACACAACGATCATCTGTAAGTTCTACAACATCTGATGTAAGGCACCAGTTTTCATAGTTTTCTCTAAAGTGTTTTAACCTTTCGTTAACTTCAACGTATTCTTTACCTTTGATGTTAACTGTTTTTAATTTTGTCATTTTTTTCGTGTTTCATATTTGTTAAAAGTTTCGTGCATCTTTTTACCTGCACGTATTGCAAAAACAATTTTTAAGAATTTTCTGAACATGACTGGTCTACCTCTTAAAATAATGGCAAAGCCAATTTCTCTAAAAGTAGATATAAGAATACGTCTTACGAGTTTCTTATCTAGTCCAAGATCATGTGCAATTTCAGAAATAATCTTTCTTAGTTTAGTGTGGTTTGACATATATAAATATACAAAAAATGACTCTAAAAATCTAGAGTATTTTCTTTAAACTTCGTCAATTCACTAATAAAATTTAGTGTAACTACACCGACACCAATGTTACGACCTTTAGCGAAAATAATTTGAGCTTTACCTCTAGTGTCATTACCGCTTTCGTCTTGATTAATGCCATAGTATTCAGGTCTATAAACTAACGCTACAATGTCAGCTGCCTGTTCTATTTCACCTGACTCTCTAAGGTCAGATAATGTTGGTTTACTTTCAGCTCTAAATCCAACACCACGATTAAGTTGCGATAAAGCAACAATAGTGATATTTAATTCTTTCGCCAAGTTTTTAAGTGCCCTAGCAACCTTTGAGACTTCTTGTTCTCTGGTTCCTTTTGATCCGACACTCGCTGTGACAAGCTGTAAGTAGTCAACAAACACAAGCTTAATACCGCAACTGTGTACATATTGTCTAGTTTTTGATAGTAAATAATTCAATGATGTTTGTTTACATTCATCAATATAGATCTTTCGCTCTATTATGTCGCTGGCTGTATCATGAACTCGTTTAAGATCTTCATCTTTAAGTTCACCATTTTGTATCCAACGTATTGGTATTTCAGATTCAAGTGCTACAAGACGCATTATAAGCTGATTTACTGACATTTCGTAACTAAATATAAGTGCTGGTGCATTAGCTACCTTAACTGCATTATATGCAAGATTTAAAGCAAGGCTAGTTTTACCCATAGATGAAGCAGCACCAATAATTACAAGATCTGTGCCTTGCCAACCACCAGTAAAATCATCTAAAGATTTATAACCAGTTGTTACACCAACAATACCGTCAGTATTAATTCTTTTTTCTACGTCTTTTAGAAAATCCATCATCTGTATTTTAATATCAGCAACATCTGAATCTTTTACTATTGATATTTTTGTATTCATCTTATTAATATAAGATAACACATCATCAACAGATTCACCGTTTAGATATTTATTCTGTGCTTCTGTAAGCAAAGTATGCATTTGTCTTTTACGACTTTCTTCATGCAATTGTTTTATGCATGATTTTACCGAACTAAATACGCTGTCTTCCGTATATATACTTGACAATTGAAGTTTTTCTTCATGATCACAGCCAAGGGCAGCAGACATTGACACTAAGTCAATATCTTTCTGCTCTGACTGCATGACCAAAAACATTTCGTAGACACGTTTATGAAACATATTATCAAAAATATTGACACTTAGTTTCTCAGCGTTTTCATAGTATAGTTCAGGATGCATAAGGAGTTTAGATAGCAATGTGCGTTCTAACTCATATTTTATTAATTCATCGTGCATCACATTTTTTTGGGGCGTTAAATTTAATCATAATTTTTTATTTCACTAACATTCATGTTAATTGTTTCACAATCTTTTTTGCATTTAGAACATTGATATTCACCAACATCAAGCGTGTATTCTTTATCATCTTCATAGAACACTTTAGCCTCACAACATTCTGAAGCTGAACTTGTTTCCCAATGATTATCTTCAAATCTACCAGAAAAACTTTCGGCTATAAGATGACCGCCATAAGCCATACCTGGTTCATCATATTCTAATGAAAACTCAAGATTAGGATATTTGTCCATAATGTTTTGTATCCAAGCAATAGGTGGTGACCATGCTGTTTCAAAACCTACAGAAAAATACTGTGGTTCTGATTCATTTACATGGGACTCACATGCATCCCATTTAGTGCCCCAATTATCACAACTCCAGTCATACCAACAAGGTTTATCGGCTGTTGTTGTTTCTCTAATTTCTTCAGGCATAGGATGTGTTCCTTCAAAAGAAAACTCTTCTTTTGTGGCTTTTGTTGATTTTTCTACAAAGTCTTGTAGTTCAGAAATATGTTCTTCTGCGCACATTACCTCTAAATTATTCCAGCACCAATTAGGCATGTTCTTCTGTTTTAATCATTGTCATAAACTCTTCAGGAGTGCCTTTAAATATAGGCTCAAGCTTGTATGTATCCCATGCTTCAATGTAAATATCTGCACCTTCTTCTATATATATTTTATATAGATATTCTTCTCCTACATCATTAGTATATGGACTATAAAGGTAAATACCTCCAGGGCCATCTTTAAAATATGCAAACATTTGTGCGGCCAGACAGGTAGCGCCATTTGCTATTGTTTGTGTTCCGCCAAGCGGAATACCATTTACTATTGTAAATTTATCAAGCCAATTTGCCAAATCATAGCCATGACCTGATGGATAACCATCATATTGGCGATACATAGTAGTTAATACTTCTTCTTTCTTTTCTTTCGTTTGAAAGTCTTCGTATCTTTCGATAATCTTTGTTAAACTTCTTGTTCCCATAATTTTATTTATTTGGTTTAGTTATTAAAAATATTCCTTTCGGTTTAGTTAATGATGTTAATATTTTCATATTATTTTATTTCTGCAATGTATGCTTCGCTTTGCTCTACATCCATTTGTTTTAGTTCTTCTTCATAGATTTGATCCCAAATTTCTTGACATCTTTGTTTTTGATCAGAATTTGGTTGATTTATAGTTTCCCATAATTCATCTATGCCGTTTGCTTCAACCTCTATGGTTGTTGTGTAGGTTCTATCTACTATTACTTTATATTTTTTCATTTTATACTTCTTGTAAATTAATTAACATTCCTTTTTCTATCAATTGATCTTCAATTGTCTTAAAAGCTATCAAGTTCTTTTTATAGCCAGAACCTGTCATAAGATTATCAATACCTTTGTTTTCTATGTGATTTGTATAATAAGTTACACCATTAAATAAACCCCATAAGGTATTACCTTTATTTTCAAATTCTTTTGATAAAGCATATGTAAAACCATCTAATTGGTTTTTCTTACGTGTAGAAGTTTCCGCTACTTTATCATTAGGATTTATTTTCATTACTTTTTGCATAACATTGGCAATGATAGTTTGATCTACAGGAACTCTATTCATTGCTTTATATGTAAGCATAAGATTTTCATCAAGAATCAAAGCTTTTTCAAACTCTTTGACAGCTATTTCTAATCTTTTAGATGCTGACTCTGTATGTCTGAACTTGGTTAGATCTTTCATTGCCATATGAAAGGTGTTACTACAAGATATAACAGTATTGGTAGAACCAAAACCAATAGCGTGTGAGCCATTGTGTGAGTTAAGACAAGTTATGTGACGCTTGAGTACATCGCCATTGATATTATAATTATCTAATGACAATTGATAATATATCTTTTGTCCTTCGATTTTACCCATAGCTCGACCTTTGATTTCT
>TARA_R100001480_G_scaffold134963_2_pt1 | contig 18373 bp, 26 predicted proteins | sample TARA_R100001480 | Tara Oceans TARA_R100001480 (sample SAMEA2622212) | marine metagenome | biome: marine biome (ENVO:00000447); feature: mesopelagic zone (ENVO:00000213) & marine oxygen minimum zone (ENVO:01000065); material: "saline water (ENVO:00002010), including plankton... | reverse complement strand
GATGGGATCAAGAGAAGCAACCACAGTTTTTTATGGATCTTATTCAGGCATATAAAAAGAAACATCCAGAGACAGAATTTGTTATATGTCAAGGAGGTCCTTTAAGATCAAACAATGACTACTATGTAAAGGAAGCCAAATATTTAGAAAAAGAAGGACTACTTACAATCCATGAAAATTTGAAAAAGAATGACTATTACAATATACTTGCTGATTCGAGAGTATTATTCAATTGTGCTTTGCAGGACTGGACATCGAATACTGTGTCTGAAGCAGATGCGTTAGGTTGTAATGTGTTGTTTCCGGCATATAGATCATTTCCTGAAGTATTTGCAAACGACCACACAAGGTTATACGTGCCATGGTCACAGGAAGATGCAATGAACAAGTTAGAACTACTTTTAAGTAAACCATCCCCTAGTATGGGTCAAATATCCGATTGGACCAATGGCACAATCGACAGGATGTTAGACATCATGACAGGCAAGGGAGAACAATGGAGAAGAGATGGAGCCCACTACAGAACACCCGTTTCCGAAAACAAATATTAAAAACTTGAACAGGTCAGTGCTGGTTACTGGCGGCGCAGGTTACGTTGGTTCCCACACTTGTAAATTGTTGGCTAAAAATGGATTCGAACCAGTAACCGTAGATAGATTTTTTCGAGATGGACTAGTTTCTTTTGGACCAAATTACAATCTCGAACTACCGCAAGAAGTAAACAGACTTGACGAAATAATCAAAAGGCACAACATAACTAGTTGCATCCATTTCGCAGGAAGTACTAGTGTTCCTGAAAGTGTACAAAATCCATCCTTGTATTACAGAAACAACATGATACTTACTGTCAATCTCATAGACAAACTTATCGAGTGCGGAGTAAAAACATTTGTGTATAGTTCTAGTGCGGCTACGTATGGTGATCCAGGAATGCATATGTGTAAAGAATCGGACTGGGCAAAACCTATTAGCGCCTATGGAGCAACAAAACTTATGATGGAAATGGTCTGTGAAAATTACATGGGTGCGTATGGATTGAGCAGTGTTGGATTAAGATATTTCAATGCCGCGGGTGCCGATCCAGAATCAGAAATTGGCGAACTGCGGCAAAAAGAAACACACATTATACCTTTGGCCATAGCGGCATCTAGAGAGGGCAAAACTTTTAAGATGTTTGGTGATCAGTATCAAACAGATGATGGATCGTGTGTGAGAGATTATGTACACGTTATGGATCTTGCAGATGCTCACATAAAGGCATTGCACTATGCATCGGGTAAGTTGGTGTCTGAAGTGTTTAACCTAGGCTCAGGAGCACCTGCTTCGAACAAGCAATTATTAGATACTGTTCAAAAATACACAGGCAAGATGAATATAGAAGTACACCCTAACAGACCAGGCGATCCGGCCTACTTGGTGGCAGACATAGAAAAAGCAAAAAAAGTTTTAGCATGGGAACCAACACAAAGTTCCATAGACAACGTAGTTGCTACCGCTGTAAAGTGGTACAACAAGATGCACAAAAAACAAATACAGTAGGCAATACCGCCTAAATAGATGCATGGATGCAAAACAAAAATACGACCTATTCCAAAACCGTAAACACTTTTGTACCGCCCCTTGGAACTTACTATACGTATGGGTAGACGGCAAAGTAAGTTCATGCACCAAAGGCAATCCCTTGGGAGATTTACAAAAAAATACCATTAAAGAAGTGTTAGGTAATAAAGGATTCCAAAATTTACGTAAAGATATTCTCGATGACAAAATCACTGACAACTGTAGAAACTGTCTAAAAAGTGAAAACAATTCAAGTGCAGGTGAATTTAAGGGACTAAGAAATCATTACAACAAACTTGGAGTGAACAGTAGTGTTGACTATTCTAATTCAAAAGCATTTAAACTTTCGGCTTTAGATTTGCATTGGAGTAGCACTTGTGATCTTAAATGTGTCACGTGCTGGGCAGTACAAAGTAGCAGTATTGCAAAAGAACAAGGCAAGCCGATTCAACACACACCAAAAAAAGTGGCAGAAGAAATAATAGATTTTGTCACTGCCAACCAAAGCGAACTCAAAGAAATATACCTGAGTGGTGGCGAACCTACACTAATCAAGTATAATCTCAAACTACTGCAACAAATAGAAAAGAGGCCCGATTTACAGATAAGAATTAATTCAAATATGCAATTCAAACAAAACAATCCAATTTTGAAAGAAGTTCTAAAATTTCCAAATGTGCTTTTTACATGTAGCATTGATGGTATTGGAGACAAATTCAATTACATAAGGCGAGGAGGAAATTGGAATAAAACAATTGAAAATATTAAATTCCTACAGGATCAACCTAACGTAGACCTTAGAGCAAACACAGTCTTTTTTGTTCTGACAGCACAAGAAATTCCTGGAATAATTGATTACTTTATGGAAGACATAGGAAGCATAGATCATACTATAAACCAAATTGCAATGGGACACCCTTACTTAAGATGTCGTAATTTGCCAGAAAAGATAAAAGAAACTGTGCGTGATAACCTTAATAAAACTTTTGAAAAGTACAAATCTAATCTTAATATAGCAGGCAATATTAAAAGATGCCTTTTTGAATTAGATGAATCTGGCAGTAGTGAAGAGTACAAAAGTTATTTTGACAGGATAGATTCACTGCAAGGCACTAATTGGCGAAAACTATATCCGGAGTTATCATGAAACACGCACTACTAATAGGTTGTGGCAATAAAAGAGGCGAACTAATAGTCAACGGATGTATACAGGCAGGCTACAACGTGACTAACATTGGAGCAGGTGAATCTCAAATCAAAGCAGTGAATAACATAAAAATAGAATGGAACAATCTGGACTTAACTGAACTACACAAAATATGTAAAACTATAGAACACAATATTGATTTTATTTTTTTCAACCAAAATGCATCAAGTCTTTCTCCAAAAGACTTCAGCGAACAAACCAAAACACTAGATACATGGACACTTGTTAAAAGTTGGACTAAAAGTTATTGGTTGAGTTGTCAAATGCCATATGTGCTTTTAAAAACACTAGAAACAAAACTATCTGATAATTGTAAAATAGGTTGGATGCTGTCTAGTTTTGTTGATAAAAATAAAGAAGGAGTAGAGGAACATCCTGATTACAGTGGATATAAATTTACCAATTACCTTATAATGCAAAACTTCAATAAAAAATATCCAAGTTTTGGTATAAACCCTGAATTTGATACCAAAGACAAAATACAAAAATTAATCACCGATATTTGTAATGGCGAACAAAAGTGTAATGGTGAAATTTTTTAAATTGACTAAAAGCAATAATACTACTATAATATAAAACAACAAAGGAGATACAATGACGGACTCGGAAGAAAAGCAAAGAGCACTGGACGCCTCTATGGAAAATGAGAGTGTGGGACACAAAGACAACTATGGTCCTATGGTTCAAATATCAATTAAAGAATATGACAAGTTGAAAGAAAGATCTAAATATATCACAGACAGAGACATGATTGCCGTTATAGACAAAATTGAAGAATTAGTTAGAGCATTAAGAAAACATATTGTTAGATTGGACGTAGAATAATGGATGACGCATTAAAAGACAGTTGGGTACCCGAAGGACCTGTCAGCAAGAAAATAAAAGAGAGATTACAAAAAGCAGGAAAAAGATTCCACTCCAATGACAACATATCCGAATTCATCGAAGACGGCGAAATGGATCTGCTACAGGCAGAAGTACAAGAAAAACTACAAGGCGTGTTAGATAGTCTTGTTATCGACACAGAAAACGATCACAACACACAGGAAACTGCAAAACGTGTGGCAAAGATGTACATCAGAGAAACATTTGGTGGTAGATTCAAACCAGCACCGAGGGTTACAAGTTTTCCCAACATGGGTTACAAGAGTATGTACACTAGTGGTCCAATATCAATTAGATCAACCTGTGCCCACCACTTCCAGAACATTGTAGGTAATGCTTGGGTAGGTATCATTCCAAACGGCGAAGTTATTGGATTGAGCAAATTTAACAGGATTGTACATCACATAGTAGAAAGACCACAGATACAAGAAGAGATGACCACACAAATTGCAGATGAATTAAAAAAATATGCAAAGACAGATAATCTTGCAGTCGTTGTAAAGGCAGAACACCATTGCATGACACACAGAGGTGTAAGGGAGCATGAATCTGATATGACCACAGCAATAATGCTAGGTGCATTCAAGGAAGATCCTGCTACGAGAGATGAGTTTTACAAAATTTGCATGAGCATGAAGGGTCATGGATAAAAAAACTGAAAAATTAACATCTGACGGAATACAGTATACGGGCGAGGAGTTTATTGGCGAAGACGATTGGAGTGTAAAAACTACCTTTACAACAGATAGTCTCGATCCTATAGATATCAGTTACGATGTTGGTCAATTTAGTTTTGACTATGAAGTAGATTTGAGAGAAAAGTATCCTGCTTTGAAAGATGCATGGGAACATTACCTTAATGTAAAAAATATGTGTGAGGCAAAAGAAAAAGAAAATGAGAATTAATTACGACGCAAAACTAAATTTTGAGGACGTTTTATTACAGCCTAAACGGTCAACGTTATCTTCTAGAAAGGACGTAGACATGACTCGTAACTTTACATTTAGGAATTCTGGAAAACAAATGAACTTTTTACCCATATTCGCAAGTAACATGGACGGCGTTGGTACTTTTAGCATGGCAAAAGTATTACAGGATTACAAAATGATGACTGTGATTACAAAAACAACAGGTATTGAAGAATGGCGGAAAGCAGTTGGAAACGGAGTAAGACTACAAAGTGTATCGGTATGTACAGGCACGAATGTTATGTGGGATAAAGAAGCATCTGATTGGAAGACAATGCAAGATGTGTTGAAAAGTTTTCCCGATATAAAAATGATCACTGTTGATGTTGCAAACGCATATCATCAGAACATGGTTGATTTTATAAAAAAAGTGCGTGATGAATACCCAACAAAAATTATTGTTGCAGGTAATGTTGTTACACCAGAAATGACAGAAGAACTTATTATAAATGGCGCTGACGTAGTTAAAATTGGGATAGGACCTGGATCGGTTTGTACAACTAGAACAATGACCGGTGTTGGTGTTCCACAATTTTCAGCAATACTAGATTGTGCAGATGCGGCCAACGGTGTTGATGGACACATAATGGCAGATGGTGGCTGTGTACATCCAGGTGATATAGCAAAAGCATTTGGCGGTGGTGCACACATGGTCATGATAGGCGGAATGTTAGCAGGACATGACGAATCAGAACAACCAGTAGTTGACGGCAAAGTTGAATTTTATGGCATGAGTTCAGATAGGGCAAGAGAAGTACATGGAAAACGGAAAGACGGATACAGAGGTAACGAAGGAAGGCTTATATCACTGCCATACAGAGGCCCTGTGCAACACACAGTAGAAGATATCCTAGGCGGTGTCAGGAGTGCCTGCACATATATTGGTGCAAGAAGATTAAAAGACATGCCGAAATGTGCAAGTTTTGTTACAACCAACAACGTAATTAACAGGGTTTATGAAGGATATACAAAATAATATCAAAAAAGTTACGCCATTACATGATTCTACTTGGTATGTAAAATGGTTTGGTGTATGTTTTATTTGTTTGGCCGTGTTATGCAGATCTATACAGGAAGTACCTAAGGTTTATGATGTGTTCTTTTCTATAATAGGAACTGCGGCATGGTTATGGGTTGGATTCAAATGGCATGACAGAGCACTTATAGTGTTAAACACGATACTACTTGCTTTATTAGTATCAGGAGGAGCGAGGTATGTTGTACAATGGCTGATGATATAAAGAAAAATTATTTCACAACAGGTCAGATGCGTAACGCACTCATCCAGATTGAGGATCAAATGGTTCACTCCGCTTGGATGCCATCTATTATTCTCAGCATTAACAGAGGTGGTTGCATACCAGGAGTATACCTTTCTCACAGGCTGAATAAAGCACACGAAGTCCTTGATATAAGATTGCGTGATCATACCACTAAACCTGATCTGCGAGTGCTTGAAAAAGCGTTCGCATGGCAGAAAAAAATACTGATATTAGACGACATAAATGACACAGGCGCAACTTTCAAATACATACTTGACAATTTTGGCAAACGGGAAGACAGGATCAAATTTGCGGCTTTGATTAATAACAAACCCTCACCAGTCAAAATGGACTATACAGGTTACCAAATCAATAAAGACGAGGCACCTTGTTGGATAGTTTTTCCATGGGAGGAATGGGACAAGTAAATAAGGCTAATGCCTATTAACAAAAATACCTTCTGCGTAGCACCTTGGTACAGCATTTTCCTGGATTCCAAAAAAAGGATGGCTCCATGTTGCAGGTACAAGACCATGCGAAGTAGCAAAGACGCTAAAGAATACTTTCAATCACAGGAAATAAAAGATCTTAGAAAAGATCTACTTCAAGGAGTCAAAAACAAGAACTGCGAGGCGTGTTGGATAGATGAGGAAAATGGTGGTGATTCTTTAAGACTAATTTCGAATAGAACAATAGCACACAAAGGAAAATTCAAAATTTCAGAGCAGATAGAGAATCCAAAATTGCAGAACATATTAAGTTTTGATCTTACATTAGGTAATCTCTGTAATTTGAAATGTGTGATGTGCAATCCAGAATTGAGTAGTCAAGTGCTGGCGGAAGCCAACGCCAATGATAGTCTTAAAACACTGTATAACGAAAATACAAACTATGCTCAAAAATCATTTGATTGGCCTAAACAAGAAGAATTTATCAATTGGTGCGAAACATATCTTCCCCAAGCAGTCCATATCAAATTTACCGGAGGTGAGCCTTTTATTATTCCGTGGATAGATCGAGTGATTGAACACATTCCCGACGAACAAAAAAATAAATGCATACTTCACTTTACCAGCAACCTCACTGTGATAAATGAAAAGTTGTTTAGTAACGTTCATAAATTTAAAGAAGTTTGGATCAGTGTATCTGTTGAAGGGGTAGAAGATACCTTTGAATATCTAAGACACGGACACAAATGGAACAAGTTAAAAGAGAATATAGAAATAATAAGAAATATGAAAATACCAAATCTCATCCTGAAAGTCAATCACGTAGTGCAGGCACCAAGTTTCCAATCAATACAAAAAATGGTAACTTACTTCGACGAACTTCAGATGGAAATTAATCCAATTTTGCTACGTACCCCAAAGCATTTTACACTTGCATCTCTCACAAAAGAATGCAAACAAGATTTTTTAGACAACACTGTAGGATACAAAGGTTACAACAATAAGTTTGTATCCTATGTTAGAAGTGTTGTTGAGCAAAACATGGACCATGAACGTGACGGCACAAAAGAAATGATTCAACATTTAAGTAGATTAGATCGTGTTCGCGGTAATAACTTTTCCAATATAATACCAGTCCGAAATATAAACCAATAGCAAAGGTTGTATTGACACAATCGCGGTAATCAAGTAAAATTATAGTACATTTAAATTAACCTATAGGAGATTAAATGTTCAAAAACGTAGACAAATCAATGCTGATGAAATTAGTATTACTACACGTGGTAGTGATCACTGTTTCAAATGCGTTAGTGGCTATCCCGGTAGAAATACTTGGAGTTAAACTGACGTGGGCGGCATTCACTTTCCCATTAGTTGTCATAGCAACTGACTTGACTGTAAGACTATTGGGCAAACACATAGCAAGAGCCACAATCGCGGCGGCTTATCCATTAGCAATAATTGGATCAATCGCAGTTGTTCTGGCAGAAGGAGCACCACAATCGGTTGCTTTAAGAATTGGTTTCGCAAGTGCCACTGCTTATGCAATTGGTACTTTACTTGACGTATACGTATTCCAATACATTAGGGAATCAAAAACATACGGCAAGAACTGGTGGATGGCACCAGCGATATCAACTATCGCGGCTAACATCATTGACACATACACATTCTTTGCAGTTGCATTCAACAACAGTGCCGACGAGTACATGGCGGCAAACTGGGTAGAAATTGCAGGGTCGCAAGTGGTGTTAAAGATAGTAGTAGGACTTGTTGTATTCTTACCAGCATACGGATTATTGCTGAACAGACTACAGAAGACATACAAACTGAAATAGTATGATGAACAAAGTCTACACAGGCGCCGGTATACTAGCAGTAGTATTGGCGGTAACGGCTGTCGTGGCATTCACACTACTTTAAATCATTGGGGGATTTTATTCCCCCATTGACAAAACATCTAAATACAATTATAATAAGAGAACATTATGGGAAACAAAGCCGGTAAAATTTGGGGATCAACAGAACTTATTGAAGCAAATGGTTCTTGCGAATTTCACAGGATTGATTTTGTAAAAGGTGGCACGTGTTCAAAACACAAACACGAATACAAATGGAACGGTTTCTACGTAATGTCAGGCGAGATGAAAATCCGTGTGTGGCAGAAGGACTATGAATTGATAGACGAAACCATACTTAAAGCCGGTGACTACACAGCCGTCAAACCAGGACTATATCACTCATTTGAGGGATTGGAAGATGGCGTTGCGTTTGAGTTGTACTGGGCGGAATTCAGACACAACGATATACAACGTGAAAGTGTTGGTCATTTGAAATCAGGCAACGTAGTAAGGCTAGATAAGAAAAATGACAGAACAAGAAAATAAAAAACACAGCCAGGAATATCATGGCTGACATTTACACTATATACGCAGATCATAAAGACAACATCACTGCACATGACTTTGTTGCAAAGATGAGCCTGTTCCTAGATAAACTTGTTGAACACAAGAAAATGACTACCTATAGAATAACGAGAATGAAATTAGGATTTAGATCTATGGATCTTCCTGAATTTAGAATTGACATGGAATTTGATAACATGCAAAAACTTGACGATGCTATGACAATCACGATTGCAGACAAAGATGTAGATAAAGTACACGTTGGATTTAATCAATACGTTGATGTAGACACCATTCAACATTTCCTTTACAGAGACTTTCCAGATCAAATTAAAAAACCACAACAAAAGCAAGTTGCAACCAGTCCAGAGATGGAAAAGAAAATAAAAGGCAATTACACTACAGAAGAAATTGTGCAATCTATGAAGAAGCAATTTCCTGAGATATGGGAGTAGTATGTCGCCACATAAATTAAAAATAACATTAGAACCATTACACGATTCTGAACCTTGCCATGTTTATATCAAAATTAAGGATAGTGTTGTAAATCAACAATTAGATACTAATTGCACATTTGAATTTGATTATGAAGATTCAGAATGGTTAGACTTTGAAATACATAAAACAGGCAAGACCAAAACACTTGCAGACAAGGGTCATAAACAAGAATTAATAGTATCAAAGGTTACGTTAAATGGTTTCAATTGCTATCCTGAACTTTTCGGGTCATTTACTATAAAGGACAATCCATATGTTGATGACAGTATCATTAATACTGCAAAGTGTACACTTAACGGTATCTGGAGCATAAAGGTGCCCATATGGAACTTGGATGGCATCAATGGGTTTGATTTAAAAAGCAAAATGCGAGACGTTGCTGAAGATTGTGTAATTGCAACATTTGGTTGTAGTTTTACTTACGGTTCATTCATGGATAAAACTGCTACATGGCCCGCACAACTATCAACACTTACCGGAAAGAAAGTGCTAAACTTTGGTGTGCAAGGTAGCAACAATACTGAAATAATTGAGAACGCATTATACATTGCGAAGAATTATAATGTTGATGACGTGATGCTTTTATTATGTCATTTTTCTCGTTTACAGTTCAAAGACGCAGGAGGAGAAATATTCAATAAGGCCGGCGAAGGAGTGATATCAACAACCTTACAAATGAAATGGCCTAAAAAGTTTAGACACGAAATGGATAAAATTGTAAACTACGGGCAGACAGAGTTGCTCTTTGCAGGACAATCCAAAACCTTTTTGGAAAAAATTAAAGACATTAAAAATAACATTAACGGAAAAATTTATGTTTCAACATATATACAAGATCATTACAAATGTTTGCAAATGATTCAAAATGAAGATTTTATTCTTTTACCATTTTTTGAACTGGATAAAACTAAAGAAATGGCACCAGATGGAGATCACCCTGGGGAAAGCCATTATAGACACTTTGCAAAAAATGTAGTAAAATATATGGATAGGCAGTACGCAGTATGACAACAGAAAAAAAATATTACTATTCTGAGATATTTCACAGCATACAAGGTGAAGGACACTATACGGGTGTGCCAACTGCTTGGCTAAGATTTTTCCTGTGTAATTTACAGTGCAACGGATTTGGACAAAAAGATCCTACTGACCCAAGCACATATGAACTGCCATTTGAAGACTTTGATGTGTCAACTGTAAAACGAGTTGAAGATTTACCTGTGTGGGATAAAGGTTGTGACAGTTCTTACACATGGGCAAAAAAGTTCAAGAGCCTCATGGGACAGGAAACACCAACAGTATTGGCTGACAAACTTGTAGATATTATCAAGACAGATTCAAATCCAGAAGGTAAGTTTTTACACCCATTGTCAAAACAACATCAGCATCTGTGTTTCACAGGTGGTGAGCCTTTAATGATAACAGGACAGGCCGCGGTTGTTGGAATATACAGGGCACTAGAAAAACAGAACAACCTACCCGGATCAATGACATTCGAAACAAATGGCACACAGATATTGAAGGAACCTTTCAAGGAGTGGGTAAGAAACATAGACACAGAAGTGTTCTTTAGTGTCAGTCCTAAACTGTTCACAGTGTCAGGCGAGAAGACAGAGAAAGCAATCAAACCGGAGAACGTTGCCGAATATTACAAACTATCAAAAGCAGGACAGTTGAAATTTGTTGTTGGATCCGCAGACAAGGAATGGGAGGAAATGGAAAGCACTATACAGAAGTTCAGAGATGCTGGTGTGGAATGGCCTGTTTGGGTTATGCCAACAGGAGCAAGGGAAGAGGAACAGACAGAAACGGCTGGTAAAGTGGCAGAGAAGGCATTCAAGAAAGGCTACAACGTGGCCGCAAGAGTCCATGTGTATCTATTTGGTAATGCAATCGGAACATAAGGTAGACGGAAAGGTAAAAATAAAGTATAATAATGTTATGAAGGTAAAGAAAACAGCAAAAACAACTATCAAGAAAAAGAACAAAAAAGCAAAAAAGAGTGAAGAACCAATTGTAAAAGTTCTTAACTTAAATGTAAATCCTGAGAATCCTAGAAACGGTTTCTTTGAACTGGATTGGAACGACGAATTTGTTAATATGTTAAAACAATCCGGATACCAAGGAGAAAGCGAAGAGGAAATCGTAGACAGATGGTTCCAGACACTTTGCAGAACAATCGGCAATGAGCAAGGCATAGACGTCACTGGATCTGGATACGTACAGATCAACAGAAGAGACGACGGCAAAACAGAGGTGTCGTAATGGCACACATCCTAGTAGATACAGCAAATACATTCTTTCGTGCTAGACACGTGATCAGAGGTGACACGTCAGAAAAGGTTGGCATGGCTATTCACATCATGATGAATTCGATAAAAAAGGCATGGCAAGACTTTGACGGTTCTCACGTTGTATTTTGTTTGGAAGGTAGATCATGGCGTAAGGATCACTACGCACCATACAAAAGGAATAGAAAAGAAATGGCAGATGCAATGACAGAAAAAGAGAAGGAAGAGAACGAAGTTTTCTGGGAGTGCTATGACGACTTTTGTGACTTTATCAAAACAAAAACAAATGTCACTGTGTTGCGTAATGCAAGGACCGAAGCAGACGATTTGATTGCTAGATGGATTGACAAACATCCTGATGAAAAACACGTCATAATAAGCACAGACAAAGACCTAAACCAACTAGTTGCCCCTAACGTAAAGCAGTACAACGGAGTGACAGAAGTCACACTTACTAACGAAGGATGGTTTGACAAAAAAGGTGATCCGGTTATTGATAAAAAATTAAAAGGTCCAAAACCCGCACCAAACACAGAATGGATCATATTTGAAAAGGCAATGAGGGGTGATCCTAGCGATAATATATTTTCAGCATACCCTGGTGTTCGTACTAAAGGCACAAAGAACAAGATAGGCCTACAGGAGGCATTCGCTGACAGGCAGGAAAAAGGATATACATGGAACAACCTTATGTTAAGCAAATGGGTGGACCACGACGGCAACGAACACAGAGTAATGGAAGATTATGAGAGAAACAGATTGTTAGTTGATCTTCATGCACAACCAGAAGCAATTATAGAAGAATTGGACCAAACGATTGCACAGGCAAAAGCAGAGAACAAAAACATTGCACAGGTTGGAGTCAGATTCATGCGGTTCTGTTCCAAGTACGACCTAAATAAGATTAGTGAGCAGGCTCAACTGTATGTCGAGCCCTTTAATGCGAGGTTAACAGTATGACAGTGAGAGCAAAAACATTAGTCAAAGATAAGTTCTGGATCGTCGAGCAAAACGGCGAAAAATTAGGAACCCTCTCAAGACAGGACGGAAATGGCTGGATATTCCTTAGCAAAAAGGACAAGAGGCAAGTGTTCCATACACAGGAAAGCCTGTTCACAAAATTTGGATTCAACATTTTTGCAGAATCTGATATCAAAAAACCCGAGGAAGAAATACCGCTAGACAACTTTGATGTGCATGGTTTCCCTTGCTCACAACATCCATACAACCCAATATTCAATGTGCAGAAACAGTTGCCGGTGTACACAAAAACACCAAAAAGCAAAAGTCAGTTCTGTGCTGGATACTACATCATTTGTTTCGAAAAAGGGTGGCGTAAAGCATATTGTCCAAAAATGATCACGCTTTCGAGATATAATTACAAAGGACCAATGAAAACTAAACTAGAAATGCAACAGGTATTAAACAATGCAGTCAGAGAATTCCAAAATACAAACCCGTCCAATTGAGGACTTGCTGGGTAGAATTAGAACGCTTCGACAAAGAGGCGATCGACAGATAGTGATTCAAGCCGCAGAAGCAGATAAACTAGCAGATAGCCTCAGCCAAGTAATGACACGTATGGTGTCAATCCAGGAAGAAATCATACAAGCACTAAAGGGCAAACAAGAAGCAGAAACAGTGCGTATTGAAATGGACGGCGGAACCTTTTCCAAAGAATAGCCAATACAATTTTTGGTAAATATAGTTGTATACATTTACAACTATGAGCAGACCAAAACCCACAGTGCTGTTACAACACAGCAATAAATCAACCTTCAAAATGGACGAAGTCTTGGCGGCTGAAGGTATCTGGGCAGTTTTTTACGATGGAAAACCAATCAACCTAAAATCTTCAAGTTTAGTTGCAAATTACCCAGGTCCAAAATACAAAAAGGTATCTTTCTCAAACCCAGGTCATGCAGAGAACTTGGCAAAGAAACTGAACACACAACACAACACTGACAAGTTTGCAGTGTATCTTTTAAAAACCGGCGACAAATTCTCAAGATAATTACGTGTATGGATCGAAAGACTGTATACACCCGAACCTTCATGGAACTCCTCGAACAAACAATTCATGAAGACAGTGTCAAAACAAATTACTACACTTGGTGGCAAAACGTTAGGGAAAGTTACCAAGCAAGATCACTACGCATGACAAAAACCGGACTTGAGATGCTTACAAATCTGGATATCAAACAATACACAATAAAATTTCCCGCGAAAGTGATATTCACTCCGCAAACATATCTTTGGTTGGACGAGTTTGTCGACTGTCCGTATTACGTAGATAAGAAACATATCGTTGTCACCATGGAAAAAATGGCACTACAACTGATGCTGTTTGCCGGAGATATCACAAAATACGGACTTGCAAGGGCAATGAGCAAACGAGAAGAAAAAAGAGATGAATAACACCTATTGCAATGCAATACAAAAAGGCATTTTTGTGTCTCACAGAGGACAAAGTTTGTGTTGCACCAACACAGATAAGCATTTGGATATGTCGCCCAAAGAATTTTGGAATAGTGAAGTAAGAAAAAAAGCACTTGAAAATATGCGGCAAAATAAACCTGTCAAAGGTTGTGAAAAATGTTATTACAATGAGAAAAATAAAATTCCAAGCGAAAGGAATACATACAATACATTCAATCACATACCCACGAAAAAACTTCCCACAGTTCTTGATCTTGATTTTAGTAATTTTTGTAATCTGAAATGTATTATGTGTTCATCTTCCCGTAGTTCGCAATGGGCAAAGGCCGAAGGTGAAGGAGTAAGTGCAGTCAGCACCAAAATAATTGATGACTTGATTGACATATCGGACGACCTACAAGAAGTTTCTATACAAGGTGGGGAACCATCCATAATGAAAGAGATTGAATATTATTTCAATGCTCTACAGGAAAAGGATGTTTGTAAAAATATAAACCTACAGATCATAACAAATTTAACAAACACAAATAAAAACTTTTTAAAACTATTTGAAAATTTCAAAAGTGTGAGATTAGGCATCAGTGTTGATTCATTTGGATTGGCAAATGATTACATTAGATGGCCAAGCAAGTTCCACGCAATAGAAAAAAATATAGGAATTGTATCGGAAATTGAAACTATCACTCACATAGATATTTTGAATAGTATCAATATCCTATCTTTGTTTAATTATAGTGAATTTCTAGACTGGGCGAAACGCATGGAAGAAGTATGTACCAAAAAAGTAGATAGATATTTTGGTGTAGCCGCAACGGTAGTAAATTGGCCTGGGCATCTTAGTCCCTTTATTGCTCCATTACCATTGAAGCAAAAGTTTATTGCAGATACCAAACATTGGTTGAGCAAGGGAAACTTTGGATTCAACACCAAATTCAAGGTGGAAATAATGATGATAATGAAGCAACTAGCAAATACGCAAGAAAACAAGTATGCCATGGAACAATGCAAAAAAATGATCGCCGGTCTTGACCAAGAAAGACAGGTAAAAGTACACAATTTTATACCCGAATACCACAATTACATATAAAAAAGCCAATGATTATGCGACTTTTACACGGTTGACGATCTACACATTTCTGCTATAATGATACTATAAACATTTAAACAGGAGTGTACTAAATGGCAAGAAAACAAAAAGAAGCAACAGTAGGTTCACAAAACAGAACCGTTACGCCTAATGAGGCAAAATCAGCATTAACACATTGTATCAAATTGCAAAGACCAATTATGATGTGGGGTGCACCAGGTATTGGCAAATCCGATATAGTTAAACAAATTGCAGACCAAGAAGGAAGAGAAGTTATTGATATTAGACTTCCTTTATGGGAACCTACAGATATTAAAGGTATCCCTTACTACAACGCAAAAGAAAACAACATGGTTTGGGCGAGTCCGGCAGAACTGCCAACAGATCCCAAGTCCAATGCTATTGTGTTCTTAGACGAGTTAAACTCGGCGGCTCCGGCTGTACAGGCGGCGGCGTACCAACTTATATTAAACAGAAGAGTAGGACAGTATCACCTACCAGAAGGCGTTTCAATTGTGGCGGCGGGTAATAGAGACAGCGACAAAGGTGTCACTTACAGAATGCCGGCTCCTTTGGCAAACAGATTTGTTCACGTTGAATTGAGAGTGGACTTTGAAGATTGGATGGAGTGGGCGACTACTAATCACATTCATGCAGATGTTGTAGGTTATTGCACATTCGCCAAACAAGATTTATATGATTTCGATCCTAAAGGTAGTTCGAGATCATTTGCAACTCCAAGATCATGGAGTTTCGTATCACAACTTCTATCAGATGACCTGCCAGAAAGTACGCTCACTGACCTCGTTGCAGGTTGCGTAGGAGAAGGCCTGGCCGTTAAGTTTATGAATCATCGTAAGGTTAGCGGTCAGTTACCTAACCCATCTGATATATTGAGCGGTAAGGTTAAAGACCTTAAGACTAAAGAAATATCAGCAATGTACTCACTTACTGTATCGTTGTGCTATGAACTACAACAGGCACACGAAAAGAAAGTGAAGGATTGGAACGCACAGGCAGATAGATTTTTTCATTACATGATGGACAACTTTGAAACAGAGTTGGTTGTTATGGGTGCCAAGATTGCCTTGACAAACTACAAACTACCGTTTGATCCTAGCAAGTTGAAATCATTTGATAGGTTCCATAAGAAGTTTGGCAAGTATGTCATAACTGCTATGGAGTCTAAATAATGGATTATAGGGAACAGAAAATCATAGACAAACTGGTAACGGCAAGGATAGCATTGCTTCTGAAACATCCTTTCTTTGGCAACCTTGCTACCAGATTAAAACTTGTCAATGCAGATGACTGGTGTCCCACTGCTGGTACAGACGGCAGGTACTTCTATTACAACACAAAATTCATAGATTCACTTACACCAAAAGAAGCAGAGTTCTTGTTTGGACACGAAGTACTGCACAATGTATTTGAACATATGCTGGTTAGAATAGGAGACAGGGATCCACAACTTTGGAACATAGCGGCAGACTACGCCGTTAACCAGATATTGAAAGACGGCAATATAGGTGAGATGCCAAAAGGTGAAAAAGGAGAAAATAAAGGATTCCAGGACGACAAGTACAAAGATTGGCCAGCAGAAAGAATATACGACGACATCTATAAGCAGGCAAAAAAGAACGGCAAAAAGATGTTGGAGAAAATGGGTGAACTAATGGACGAACACGTTGATTGGGGTTCTGGAGAAGGCGAGGGCAAATCAAAAGATAAAAAAGAAAAAGGTGGAGATAGCAAAGGAAAAAAACCAGTCTACACAAAAGAAGAATTGAAAAAAATCAGAGACGAAGTAAAAGAAGCAATGGTAAGTGCCGCACAAAGTACAGGTGCTGGTAACCTGCCTGGTGCTTTACAAAGACTGGTCAAAGATCTTACAGAGCCTAAAATGGACTGGAGAGAAATACTACAACAACAGATAATGAGCACAATAAAGTCAGATTATACTTGGATGAGACCCAGCAGAAAAAGTTGGCATACATCAGCAATACTGCCTGGTCAAAACAATGACGAGATGATAGATATATGCCTTTCTCTTGATGCATCTGGTTCTATTAGCGACGCACAATGCAAAGAGTTCCTTACAGAAGTAAAAAACATAATGGATCAATACAAAGATTTCAGAATACATCTTTGGAGTTTTGACACTGCGGTATTCAATCCAAAAGTGTTCACTCCTGATAACATGGACGAACTGCTAGACTACAAACTAGGTTCAGGCGGTGGTACAGAATTTGAATGTAATTGGGAATGGATGAAAGACCAAGGCATAGAGCCTAAAAAATTTGTTATGTTCACAGACGGTTGGCCTTGGGACAGTTGGGGCGATGCAGACTATTGCGATACAATATTTTTAATTAACAATCCATATGAAAGAGACATAGAAGCACCTTTCGGACTAACGGTACAATACAATGACTAACGATACAAAAATATTATACATATCCACAATAATATTTGTTTTAGTAATAGTCGTGGCAACAGTGAGGTATTATGCTTAATATGTTATGGGCAATGATCAGAGATTGGCTTGAAAATCCTATTACGATAGGTATTGGGATTCTCCTGTTAGCACTTTTAATACTCGAGGTAGGAATTGGATAATGGAACAAAGAGAACAATGGTATTCAGGATCAATGATTAAAGTCAAGTGCTTTAGAAATTGGATGATAGACACAGCGACTATTCTGTTTGCCGACGACAAAAACGACCTAAGGGCACTCCCAAAGACTGTGAGATTACAAATACTGGTGGTGTTAAGTTTTGTATGGAGCACAGTATTCACAGTATATTTTTTTTCTATGGCAACAATGTTATATGGCTGGGTAGGATTAGTTGTAGGACATCTTGGAATAATTTTTGCGGTATATTACACCTTCAAACAGTTCCACAATATTCCACACGTTAAAAAACCTGATCCAAATGACCCGCCTTTGTATGACGACGTATGGTATGGATCATGAGTAAGTACATTGTAATAGTAATGATGGTAATTGTTTTTGCCATGTTTTGGAAAGGCATTGAAGTGCTTGGACCAAGCAATACAAATAAGGATGTGCTTTATGAAGGACCAAAAAAATCAGTGGAACAGAGATGGCAAGACGCATACGATTGGATAAAGGAGAAACGTGAAAATAAATCCAAATAATTTTTACCAAAGAGAATTAGACACTCTACCACCACATTTTGTCAACACAATTACCAGAGCCCATGACGGTGACGTCCAAAGGATGAGGACGTGGATATATGAAAACTGCTCTGGCAGATATTCAATTACCAAAGACGTAAAATTTGACGGTGACCAAT
>TARA_R100001480_G_scaffold4207_4_pt1 | contig 18609 bp, 4 predicted proteins | sample TARA_R100001480 | Tara Oceans TARA_R100001480 (sample SAMEA2622212) | marine metagenome | biome: marine biome (ENVO:00000447); feature: mesopelagic zone (ENVO:00000213) & marine oxygen minimum zone (ENVO:01000065); material: "saline water (ENVO:00002010), including plankton... | reverse complement strand
CGTCTTTATCTAAGGCTATTAACAAAATCTCAAAAAATGCAAAGCTTGTAAAAGAGGTGCAGCCTAGTATAAAAAAGTTAACAAGCAAGGTTATTAGTAATAAGATAGATAACACTAAGAAAGGTCTTACACGTGCCATTCAAGATATTACAAAAGGAGAAAGAAGTTTTGGTGAGGTTTTACCTTTGACACCTTCCCAAAAAAAAGCTGCAGATTTAGAAGCATCTTTAGCAATACAAGAAGGTGTTAATTTTAATGATAAATGGTTTTATGAAGTAGATCCTAAATTTGGTAAAATATTAAGAGAAGATATATCAGATAAAATATTAGATATATTTGAGTTCTCTGGACCTCAGAATAGACAAGATAAATATTTTGCTCAAGAATTTAGAGGTGATGGTAGTGGTGACTTTGAAGGATTGGGTCGTTTAGGTTTAGGTGATGGACTTACTTTAGATAATACTCTTATATATAGTGGCAACACACCAGGTTTAAATTTAGAAAACCCTTTGGTTAAAACACGTAATATACTACGTCCACAAGGTATTACAGATATTTTATCAAGTAAATTTACTGACCCAGAAAAAAAGTTTTTAATTAAAAACTATTTACAAAATGATACAGCTGGTGTTAATAAATCAAGCTTAAATCTATCAGTTACAAATCCAGGTATAGGTTTATATAGATATCCAAGTAGTGAAATAACTGATATAGCTTTACATGAAGCTGCTCATACTTCTCAAGGATTAGGTATGCTAAATAGAGGGTTTGGTAATGTGTTAGCAGAATTTGATTCTGGTAAAGGATACTTTTATCCAAATGAAAATACTAATATAGGTAGGTTCTTTAAAGAAGTAATGCCTGATAAAGATTGGATTGGGTCTCCTAATGAATTACACTCAGAGTTAATGGTTGTTAGAAAACGAATATATGATGAGTGGACAAATGATAAAACTGTAAAAGAAGCTTTTAAAGTAGATCCTAATACAGGTAAAACTTTAGATATAGCTGAAAGAGATAAGAGGATAAGTGAGTGGGCTCTTGGTGAATTACGTAACCCATCAAATTCAACTTTAGATGGCATGCTTGAAATGGAAGGTACAGGAGTTCCGTTAAATTCATTTTTTAAAAAAGGAGTACCAAAAGAAAAAAAATATCAAGCTCTTAGATATTTACCTGGTTTAGCAATACCATTTGCATTACCTGGTTTAATGAATGATAATGATAAACCTAAATTACAAAGAGGTGGGTCTATACTAAAGAATATAGGTCGTGCTATAAAAAATCCAATAAGTGCTCCCTTAACTGCATTTACTAAAAATGAACTTACTCCAGGAAGTCATTTCTATAGAAAAATTGGAAATAAAAAAGGATTACAAGATTTAATAAAACAAAAAGGCGCTAAAGCTCCTGCTCCAATATTAATGAAAAGTGGTGTTACAGTAGATACTCCTTTTTTTGGTAAGGGTGATGAGCCTAATAATAATTACAGAGGTATATTTGCTGTAGAAACTGACCTACCAAATAAATCTAAATATGATTGGTCTCATCATGTAGGTGGTGTTGAAAATTATGGTGTAGCTCCTTTTGATAAAATTGATCGTGGTCTATTAGATAAAGTTCCGTTAGAAGATCTTAATGTATATAGAAAAAAATGGTTTAGTAATAATTATAAAAAGCTAGACAAAGATAATTTAGAGGCGGGTTTAAAAGGTGCGGGATTACAACCACTTCTTGAAAATACTTTTAAATGGGGAACTAGGGGTTTTTTAGCTGATCAATTATTTAATGATGGAGATAATACTGGAGGTGATCTTTTAGGTTTTCAAAAGGGTGGTGTATTAGAATTAGGAGATGAGGTTACAGAAGATATGGTAGAAGAATTAAGAAAACAAGGTTATACAATAGAGGAAATATGAAAAAGTATAGAATAACAGCATTACCTAGAATGCAGAATGGAGGTAGGTTTGAGGTCAAACCTTATCAAGATGGTGAAGGTAAAACTTATACTGATGCTATAGGTTTAGATAATAAATTTATAGAACGCCTATATAATGAATACTCAAGTTCTTTAGACTCTGATGTACAACCAACTATGGATGGTTTTTCTGAATATATAAACCGTCCAGGGGAAGATGGCTTTCCTGTGCTTGGTGTTTTTCTTTCTCCAAATTATACTAAAGGTGATGACGGTAGTGAGCAGGTTTCAGGTTTCCAGGCATATGATCCAAATTCTATTGCAGAAGCTATTTATAATAGAGGTGCTACAGCTAAAGAGTTTGAGAATATGGGTATTAGTAAAAAGAATCTTCTTTCTAAATCTTTTCAAAATATTTTTGATCTACATAAAGCTAATTATGAATTAGGAAATAAAACAACAATTCTTAAAGAATTACAGGAAGGTAAAACTAAAGAAGAAATAATTGATAAGTTACTCAAACAAGGAATGGGTAAGGATGCTAAATCATTAGAAAAATATTTTGGTGATTACACAGATGAAACCCAAGATGAAATCCTTAAATATTATACTGGTTCTGGTCTGACTAATGATATTACAGATATTTATACAGATGCTGCTAAAGAAGAAGATAAAAGAGCTAAGGAAGCTCAGTCTGAATTTGATAGTAATTTATCTGATTATGAGAGAAATGTTGCTACATCAGATACTTTTGCCCCTTATCGTGAAAGAACATTAGATCTTGAAGAAGAAGCTGCTAACTTACAAAGTTCAAGTGGTGATCTTAAAGATAGGGGTATGAAACTTATTGATTTTCAAAGAAAAATTGCTAATGATAGTAGTCTCTCTAAAGCTCAAAAGATTGCAATTCTTAAAGATGTAGAAGGTGGTTATGATGCAGATTTAGAATTAATTGAGGCTCAAAAAATGCTGGATGCTGGCATGACTCTGGGTCCAGATGGTCAGTGGTTTGATAGAGGTCATCATATAAGAGGTATAAGTGATGAAGAGTCAGCTAGAAATAATGCATCTTGGAATATTAAAAATCCTTATAGAAGAGCTTCTACGCTTACTAAGTTTTTACACCCTGTTGATGCACTTGGTCATTTATCTAAATACGGTAATACTGACCGTATGCAAGAGGAGGATCCTGCCGCTGGTATTTGGGAAGGTAATATGATGATGCAAGGTTTGGATGGGGCTTCTTATATTACACCCTACTTGGGTCAAATTAGAGCTGCGCAATTGTTTGCAGATGGTCTTAAAGGTTTGGGTAATATTGCAGCCTATTCTTATAATACACCTGATGCAGATATTGGCGCATCAGATTTTTTAGCACCTGCACTGAATTTAACTTTTGGTAGAGCGCTTGGTGGTAAAAAGTTTTTAGCAGATGGTTTGAAAAAGAGTGTTAGATCTGCTGATAAATTACTGAATCCAAAAGCTCTTAGAAATTTTAAATTTAAACCGTTTACAGTCAACTCAGCTACGGGTTTAAATGAAGGTGCTAAAAATTATATGAGTGGTAATTTTAATAATCCAGCTTTTGGTGGTGTTGCATTAGAATCAGCTATGTTACCATTATCGTTTGATGATATAGCAATGCCAGTTATGGAAGGGATTTTTACTAAAGGTGCAGAGCTTTATAATGACGCTGAAAAAAATATAAAAGATTTTAAGAATACTGCTAAACAGACAATAAAAAATTTTAAAAAAGGTGGTATTTATTCTACAGAAGGTTATAAGTCAGGTAGTCCTGATATAAATAATCCTTTTAATATTATTGACTCAAATAATATAACCATGGAAGATGTTGATTTTCCAGTTATGGGTATAGATAATTTAGGTAATAGCAAGATGATGATGCCAGATATGAACTATGAATTTCCAGGTAATAGAGTGCTTGAAATACCAATGGTAAAAGATGGCGGGATAGCTCAATCTAAATCTAAAATAAAAGGTGCTGGTGATGGTATGTTTACTACTAGAAGTTTTAAAAAAGGTGATATGATTGGTTTAGCTCATAGAGATGACCAACCCGCATCTAAATTGGGTAGGATGCATAATCATAATGAAGATTCCCCAACAATGTTTAGTAAAAAAATTGGAAATGAAAGATATGTTTTTGCTAATAGAGATCTAGAACCAGGAGAAGAGCTTACTACTAATTATAGAATGCAACCTGAATTAGAGCAGCCTGAAGATTTTCAAAAGGGTGGTAATGTATCTTGGAACTTTAAAGGTAAATCATATTCAGGAACTTTAATACCTGGTATGGAAGATGAAAATAATAGATATGCAAGAACTCATAATGGAAAAATAAAAACATTACCTAAAGGTCAAGCAGGAAGGATTATAAAAACATTGTCTAAATTTAAAGAAGAACTTCCTAGACTATTACCAAATACTATTGTTTCACCTATGATGGATCAGAGAACTTTTGATAAGTATAAGGCTCTTACTGACCTGATGATAGGTTATGGTTATACTGGTGTACCAACTAATGTATCAGGAACTTTTACAAATCCAGAAATAAAAAGATTTCAAGATATACAAATGAATGCTAACCGTAAAAAATTACGGAAGGTTTTGATGAACTCAAATATTACTAAAAATGAGGTAGCAGGTTTATTAACAAACTCACATTTTAACAAAGGACTCATGGTTCCTAATAGTGAGGGTTATTTAGAACCTAGTCAAGAGAGAATAAATAAAGCAAGAAGGCTAATACAAGAAAAATCTAAAGAAGAGCTTATAGACATTTTGGATCAAGCAATACAACATACTACTAGTAGAAATCTTACAAAACCTGAATATGTACCAGCGATGACTATTGGTGGTGATGAAGCTATAAGACAGATGGAAACATTAGGTACTCTTGATGGTGGTAGCTTAAACCAGACGCCTAGTTCTGCATTAGATTCTTCAACTCTGTTACCTGGTGAACAACCATTAAGTAGATTTAATGATATGACAGATTTCCATAGGAATCTTCAAATAAAACAAGCAGTCGGTTCATTATTTAGAAATAGATACGGTAATGATAGAGAATTGTTTAACGCTTTTCAACAAAGACTTAATCGAGGTTTTTATGGTGCAAAGCCAAATACTATTGTCACAGGTTCTTTAGATACATCTGACGATTCTTATGCTATGCAGCTGGGTAGAATATTTAGAGCTACTAAAGGTACAGATCCTACAATACCAGGTAAATTACCAAATGTACTTCCTTACCCTATGTTTTTAGGTTATTACCCAGCTAACTCAATGGGTGACTTAGCTAGTTTATTAATGGATAACTCTTTAGGTATAAGAAGCAGTGATCAATTAGATATTAGGTCTCAATATCTTCAAAAACAATTGAATGACATGTATGATAAACAAGGCATTCCTGAAAGAGATAGGTTACCTATTGTTCAAACATTGAATTCTCAGGATCCCGTTTCATCATACATTACTAATCCATATGACTTTATGATGCGAGAGAATTCAATTATACTACCTCACTTTGGTGTAATGAAAACAGATTTTAGATTCCCTGAAGGTAAGAAGAGGCCATTATTAAGTAAAGGTGGTAATGTTAAAGATTGTGGTCCAGGTGAAGTTTGGAACGGTGTAGAGTGTGTAAAGTATAGACCTAACCCTTATTATCAAGGAAACTTTAGTCCTGCAGTTGTTCCTGGTAAATGGGATATAAATAAAAAGTATATGTGTAAGGCTGAAGGGGGTTGTCACAATCTTTTCTTTGATGATTTTGATGAATTTATAGAAGAACCAGAAGAAGAACTTATAGTAGAAGAAATACCTGAAGAGGTAATTCCTGAACCAGAACCAGAACCAGAACCAGAGCCAGAACCAGAGCCAGAGCCTGAACCAGAAATTGAAATAGTACCTCTTGATAAAATAAAACCAGGAACATTTGATTATACACCAGAGCCAAGAGAAGATATAGATCCTGAAGACTTTACAGTAACTGAAATCTGGGATACAGAAGGTGAAAGTGTAATGCCATCAGATATAAATCCAAACCCATCTAGAATCCCGTATAAACCTATAAGAAGAGGTCTTCAATTTTCTAAAGGAGCTTTGTCTGGTAGTGGTCAAGGTTTAGGAGGTAAAAGAAGATATAATAATTCTATTAGAAAAGGTCAAGGTTTGTTTGGCAAAAGAAAAAAAATGGATGGTAGGTTTAAACAATTTTTAAGAAAGAAAGGTATTCTTGAATATGGTGGTATACCTGAGTTTCAAAAGGGAGGTTCTGTAGAAACAGAATTAACTCAAAAAGAAATAGATAACTTAGTTAAACAAGGGTATATTGTTGAGGATATGTAAACTTTTATAGTTTAAACATTAATTTAAATTTTAGTATATTAATATATATTATTACCTATGAAAAAAAGAGTAAAGATTTATAAGTCACCAGATAATAAAGGTGCTTATATAAATAAGACAAAAAAGTTTTTGTCTAAATTTCAAATGGGAGGCGGTATTACAGAACGTGCTATAAGAGATACTTATGCTAGAAATGTATTTGCACAGCTTCGTGCAAATATAAAACCTGAAGAAGTTTATGCAAATCTTTTAACATCAGGTATGGAGAAAAAAATGGCAGGTGCTTTGATGTCAGAGGTAATAAGTAAAATGATTGAGGCTGGTTTATTTGATCCACAGTACTTTGAAAAGATGGCTAAGAAAGTATCAGATCAAAGTCAAGATCAAACTGCTCCACAGTCTGCTAGCATACCAGAAGAAATGACAGACTTAACTCAGTCAGAACAACCTTATCAAGAAGATGGTTACTCTGAGGGTGATCAAGAAGAAATGATGGCACAAGATGAAACTTCTGAGTTATCTATGCAACAAGGTGGTGGAGTTGGTTCAATTAAATTTGATCCTAATTTATCTTTTGAACCATCTAGTGATGAGAATGAGATGTTACAGCAGAAGTTAAGACAAAGTATGTTAAGTAATAGAGGTGCTTATCAAAGTGGTGCAAGTGCAAATATAGGCCCTGGTACTAGTGGTCCAAGTATTTCACCACCACCATTGTCGCCTCCTATATCTGAACAACCACCTGCATCTATACCTACACCCACAGAATCTACACCTACAGAATCACAAAGAGCTCCTCTCATGAAAAGACAACGTGCTCGTAATAGTGCGGTAAATAACTTCTTTGCTAATGCATTTGGCAATAAAGGTCGAGGTAAAAGAAGATATAGTAATAGAACTTATTTTAACAATAGATTACAAGAAGGTGGCCAAGCTGAAGAGCCGCAGCCAGAAATGTCCTTTGATCAGTATATGGATGGTATGCAAAGTCCTATAATGGATATAAGATTTCCAACATTATCTGAATATATTAGTCCAGATAATATTAGTTGGGATGATTTAAGTATGATGTCATATGGTGGTATGACAAAAGGAAAATTTGTCAAGTCATTGCTTAAAAAACAAGAAGGTGGTGATTCAGAAACTATAGGTACTGGTAATAGACAGGATACTTTAACAAATGAGATTAGTAAAAGAAAGTCTGATTTTACAAAAAGTTTAAAAAATCTTTCTACAAAAGCATTGGGTGAAGGGATTTATAATAATGCTAATAAATTAGGTGACCCTAAAGTTATGGAAATGGCAGATGGTTTAGTTCAAGAAGAAAATTCTGAAATGCCTAGAGCTCAGAGAGGTAAGATTATAAAAAATGCTTTAAAAGTTTATAAAGATTTACAACCTGTTAAAAGTTTTAATAAAATTCCTAAAGATGAATTAAAAAGATTGCAGCAAATTAGAGGTTTGATTAGAGATAAAAATTTTATGACTACTGCAAATGATAATGTATTAAAGAAAAAATTAAATTCTGCAAAAACTAGTCATGTATTAGATGAAGATCTTCAAGTAATTTATCCTGGTATGCAATCTAAGGAAGGTATATTAAGAGCTATATCACAAGGTCGTGGGCCGTTACAAAGTGCTGCTGCTGATTTAGATTATGCTAATGCTCCTCTCAGCTTAGAAAATGTTAGGGCTATGGCAGATGCTCAATATGGTACAGATTTTGGAGCAGACTCAAATCTATCTTTTTTCAATGAGCTTACTCCTGAACAAGCTGTAAAGAGATTTCAAATGCTGATGGAAAACCCTACTGGTATGTCTTCTCAAGGTATGATGGGTTTTGAATCTTTAGGTATACCAAGTAAAAATGTTGTGCCTTCATTATATGCTCATAACTATAGAAGTCCTGCTGCTTTAGCAGAAGCTTCAAAACTACAAATGGCTGATATAAGTAAACTACCTATAGGATCACTTGGTACAGGGTCAGATAATCTTACCCTTGATTCTAAATTAATGCAAGATGGTCATTTTGCTAGAATGTTGCAGAATCCTGAACGTTATGGTATATTTGAAAGTCCCATCTTTACTGGTTATAATAGACTTCAAGGTGAAGACTTTTTAACTGATGGGTATTGGGGTAAAAAGATGTATGATGCTATTTATGATTTAAAGTTTCAAGGTTTAAATGATGCAGAAATAGCTAAGGCAGAAGCTAAGATTATTGGTGATACTTCTAAATTAAGAAGAGATTATTATATGACTAACTTAGAGAATATGCAGAATTTAACTGGTCAAGACTTTGGTTATCCAGTATTAGAATATAAACCAGGTAGTATGTCAGCAGATCAAGTACCAAAGGATTTACCTTCTATTACTAGAACAGGCATGCTTGAGTCTAATTTTGGACTTGGTTTAAAAGAGCCTAAAACTACTTATGACTGGGTTGCCCCACATTTTTCTTTAGGTAAAATAAAACAAGAGGGTGGTGAAATGGAAGATGTGCCAATGGCACAAAGAGGTGGTGCTGCATACAAGGTAGCAAAGGCATTTATGGATGCTGGAGCAGCTGAAAAAAATGCTGTTGATCCTTGGGAAGGTTACCCTATTAGAAAAGCTACTATAAACTATAATAGACAAACGGTTCCTTATGGTACATTTAGTGGTAGAAGAGGTGCTTTACGTGATATGTTATTTCCAGCTAATAGGATGTTTGGTAGAATGCCTTATATAAAAACTAAAACTGATTATACAGGTCCTATGAATGAACTTACTCCATTGAGAAGAGAGGTTCTTAAAACTAATAGAAGGGGTATGCCTAAAAAGTATATTGATTATTATACTACTGGATCTGATGATTCTAGTGAGCTAGAAAATCAAATAGATTCTAGAAATCAAGCTACTCAAAAGTTAATTAATTTTGATATTCCAGAAAGAAGTTTTAAAGATAAGTATGGTGACTTAAAAGGAAGTGTGCGAAGAAAAATTAGAAGGGGTGAGAGACAGTCAGACAGAGCTGATAGAAGAGCTAAAAGAAATCCTATGCAAAGTGGAGGTTTTACTAGTAACATGGGTGTCAATGCACCTCAACCTAATATGGAAGTTAATCTTGATGCAGAAATTACTAACCTAGATCCTAATCAAGGCATGATGGGTAGTATGGGAGCATTTATGAATAATAATACACCAGATATGCCTGATCCACAACCTAATAATATTACTGTAGATCCTAATCAAGCTGTAGATCCTATCCAAAATGATTTTTATAATTATCAGTATAATGATAAAAATAAAAAGAAGGGTAAACAGGTTATGTTTGAAAACAAATTAAAAAGAAGAACTAAAGTAACAGATGGTGAAGCATTAGCTAATGTGTCTATAGCTGGTATACGAGGTATTGCTGGACTTAAGTCTAGGTCTAATAGAAAGAATGATTATGCTGATTATAATGATGAGATGACTAGACCAGAAAACTTATATGCTAATACAGTTAAAACTTATAAAGGTGATAAGGTTGATATTGGAGGTAAGCAACTTGGTTTACAGAACTTTGATCAAATGGGTCAAGAAGATAGTACTGGTATGAACACAGCTAAGTATGGTAGGTTTATGCAAGAGGGTGGTTACATGGACCAGTTTGAAGAAAATGGTGAATATGAGTTATCAGAAGAATTAATAGAATATTTACTTGCCAATGGGGTAGAATTAGATTTTATATAGTATGAAAAGAAGAGTAAGAATAAAAAGATTACCTAAAGCTAAAGTCGGACAACAAGTAGATTATAGCTTGTATAATGATAATGCTGCAATGGGTGGGCGAAGTACTCAGTCTATGCAACAGCCTGCATTAAGTTTAAGTAAGTTTATAACTAGTGTACCTAGAGATGAGGCTAATGTTGAGGCTGAAGGTGGTGAAACTGTACTTGGTGATTTGAATGGTGATGGTATTCCAGAACATAAAATAATAAAAGGTCCACGCCATAGTAGTGGTGGTGTTCCTTTAAGCTTACCAGATGATACTTTTATCTATAGTGATACTAGATCAATGAAAGTAAAAGACCCAAAACTTTTAAAACGTTTTGGTAAGAATGAAAAAAAATCTTTAACTCCTGCTAAGATTGCTAAACAATATGATATTAATAAGTATAGAAAAATTTTAGAAGATCCTGATTCAGATCAGTTATCAAGAAAAACAGCTGAGTTAATGATTAAGAATTATAATCTTAAACTAGCTGAATTAGCTTTAGTACAAGAGTCTATGAAAGGTATGCCGCAAGGTTTACCTGCTGTTGCACAGCCCGCTGCAAAAATCTATAATATTGAGGAGGCTGATATTGTTAACCCTCAGTTAAAAGCAGTAAATCAACAATTAACAAAAAAGGTTGAAGAAAAAGAAGGTGGTGGAGAAGATGGTGAGATGAGTGAAGATGTTGCTGAAGCAGAAGAAATGAATCAAGCTCCTGTTGCACAACCATCAATGTCTTTTGGTGGAAGAATTTTAAGAGCTCAAAATGGCATTGATGTACAACAAGCTGAAGTTCAAGATGAGCCACAAAGTTTTTATGATTATGCTAGAGGAGAGTATGATTACTTTATAAATAATCCTGACATGTGGAATCAGGATCCTGATATGATGAATGCTGATGGCACATTTAAGTTTTGCTTAGATTGTCTGGTAAAAGATTATAATAATCCCGATCACTTACAAGGTATTGTGAGGTTAATGGAAGAAGGTTTAACAGAAGGTCCTCATAATACTGAGTGGTCTAATGATTTAGATTTATTTTATCAAGGATTAGAACAATATGGTATAGATGCGCCAAAAATATCAGAGAAACAATATGGTGGTATGCCTATGGCTATGTATGGTATGATGATGGGTGGTTATGATATGCCATTTTATGATACACCTAAAGCTTCTGTAGGTAGATCTATACCTAAAGCACAGAATGGTGTAGAAATTAATGTTAATGATCCTGATTATGAAAGAAAAGCTTGGCAAGCAAATCAAGATGGAAAAAAAATTATTAGAGTTAATGCTGATGGTACCAAAAGTATAGGTAAATATCAAACAGGGGTTACTCCTGATTATGATGAAGAAACTATGGGTACTGATTTTGGCACAACTCCTTCTGGTAAAGCGGCTGCTATTCAATATTATCTTTTAAAAGAAGGTTTTAAAGACCCTAAGATTAGAGATCAATTTAATAAAGAATACGAAAATTCAATATCAGATGTTCGTGGTTATAGAAATGCTGCTGCTAAAACAGCAAATGAAGCATCATTAAGAGCTTTTAACCCAGATGAAAGAATTGAACAGTTCATGAAGATGCAGAAAAGGAACTTGATGTTTAAAGCTAAACAAATTGATCCTGTATTATTTAGTAATAGTGGTAAAGGTTTTAGAAGTTGGTCTGATGTAGAGGCTCGTATAAATTCTGGTATGGATATAGTAAATCCTGAAACAGGTACACCTATAACTACTCAAACAGAATTTAATTCAGCTAAAAAGTTTATAGCTGAAGAATATGGTAGACGTGATAGAAATGGTGATTTAGTAAATCCTAATAATATTTCTTTAGGTCAAATAGCAACTGCTATAGGTGAACCTTTAGAAATGGGTTCTGGAAGCGGTGAACTAGGTGATGGTAAAAATAGTAGAGCGGCTCAACAAGCAGGTTTTCATGCATATGCTAATATGATGAATAATGCAAGTAGTTATGATGCAGATACACAATTTGCTATTAGAAACTTTATGGGTCAACAACAAGAGGGTGATCCAGATGAAACTGGAATGAGAGGTTATCTTGGTACTAATGTATCTCCTATAGATGATTTTGAAAGTTTAGATTTAGATGGTGATGGTATAGTACAGCCTGAAGAATTAGATCCAAATGGGCGTGGTAGTAATAGATATGCAAGTGTATATGGTAACACTACTGCTGGAGAACTTACAGGTATAAAATCAACTAGTGTAGATTATGGTTGTCAATGTGATGATCCTAATGGTGATTTCTATATGGAAAAAGATGAGAATGGTAAATGTCCATGTGATCCTAAAGAGGATAAAAAGAAATGTCCATGTGAGAAAAAAGATGGTAGTATAATAGATGTAGGTGTGGACCCTGCAACAGGTGATTGTTTACCATGTGAAGAGAATGAAAATATACTTGTAGAAGATGAACCAGCTCCATGGTGGCTACAAGATACAATTAAAACTACTGGAGCCTTTGGTGATTTAATGGGTATTAAAAAATATATGCCTTGGGCGCCAAGAGTAGATCTTGAAGAACCTGATGCTATATATGCTGATCCAACTAGAGAGCTTGCAGCACAAGCTGAACAGGCTAATATACAAACGCAAGCAATTAGTCAGTTTGCTGGAGCACAGGCTCAATCTGCAAGAGCTGCTAGTATACAAGGTCAAGCTGCTAAACAAGCTGCAGATACATTAAATCAGTATAACGTAAATAACATAGCTGCTGCTAATGCTAATGAGCAACAAAAGGTTGGTATCAGAAATCAAGAACAACTTACTAATCAACAGATAAGTCAGAACTTGTATGATCAAACCACTGTAGCTAATCAACAGTTTGATAATGCTAAGTTAGCTGCTAGAACTAACTTAAGAAATCTGTATACAAATGCTATTACAAATAGACAGAAGCAACAGAATCTTAATGCATTGAATGAGCAGTATGATATTAATCCAGCTGATGGAGGTAGTTTAGCATTTAAAGGTGGTAGAGATATGACTGGTAAACGTTCAACTGTTCGTAAGAGCTATGGTGAATTAAAAACAGAATGTCAGAATGAAGGTGCAACTAGTGAAGCAGAAATAAAACAGTGTATAGAGATGAAAGAGAAGTTGCAAGCTAGTGCTACATCTGTTAGTAATTCTGGGACACCTCCAGGATATGGTGGTGTTAATGCTGGTAATCTTCCAATACAAGGAAATCAGAAAGGCGGATATGTATATGATGATGGTGGGTTTGTTTATGCAAGTAATGTATATCCATTTATATTATAAACTTTAAACATTTATTAAACTTATAAAATTTTAATAGATTTACAAATAGACAATAAATTATGGCAACGTATTTACAGGGAGTAACAGATTACATACCAGATTATCAGCCTTTTCAGCCTGACTTTAACTTTTATGCTAATGTTTTGCAGACTAAGCAAAATCAGTATGATAAAAACTATAATGAACTTAATAATATCTATTCTGATATTATCAATGCTCCTTTGACTCACAATCTAAATAAAGAAAAAAAGGATGTTCTACTTAGAGATATAGATAATAACTTAAAGAAGGTAACTAATCTTGATTTATCATTACAACAAAATGTACAGCAGGCTACACAAGTATTTAGACCATTCTATGAAGATAAGTACTTGATGAAAGATATGGCATATACAAAGAATGCTTATAATGTATTGGCAAGAGCTAACTCTTTGCAAAACTCTCAAGATGAAAAGTTATCTTCTCAATGGTGGCCTCAAGGTATTAAAGCTATTAACTATCAGATGCAAGATTTTGCTGATGCTACTTTAGAGGAAACATTGGGTTTTAATAATGTTAAGTATACACCATATATTAATTCAGTGCAGCATTATATGGACATGGCTAAAAAGCTAGGCATTAAAGCTCAATCTAAATATAATGTAAATCAACAAGGTCAAAAAGATCCTTATGGTGATATAACTATTACTGCAAGAAACGGTCAACAGTTGATACCAACATTAAATCAAATGTTTATTGCAGAGTATGCTAAAAATCCAAAGCTTCAGGATATATATAGAGTAAGAGCATATGTGGAAAGAAAGGACTGGATTAACCAACATTTAGGTGAATATGGTTCTGATAAAAACGCTGCAGAAAAAGCTTATTTAGAAAAACAATATAACTGGTTAGCTAACCAAGCAAATGATCAAAATAAATTAGCTGCTGAAGATTTAAAAGTTACTAAACAAAAGTCTAATGAAGTTGAAGATGCTATAGAAGCTGGTAATGTAAATCCTAAACAAAAAAAATATTTAGAAGCATTGGCTTCTGGAGCCACAGTACAAGAAGCAATCTTGATGAGTACACGTAAACTAAACGCTAAACTCAATGATGCTAATAGAACTGCAGTTACTCAAGGTCAATCTGGGGGTTTAAATCTTCAGAATATGGATTTAGCTAGAATGAAGGTAGATGCAGGTATGGCCTCTCAGTTTGCTCGTGCAGATATTGGTTTGGCTGCGCAAGGTTATTCTACTATAGATGCTGTATATGAACAAGACTTAAGTAAACTTGGGTTGGAGAGAATAAAAAATAAATACAAAAGAAGTCAAATTGAGTATGAGAATACATTAAAAGCAAAAGCAAAAGCTCATCAAAAATATATAGACTGGGGTATAAAAAATGGTAAGTTTCAATATAAAGCTATTGATCCTAAAAACCCTTTACTTGGTGGTACATTAGTTAATAATGATGACTATGATAAAACTTTTGAAAGAAAAAGTAGTGATCCAGGAAGCACAACTGAAGATCCTATAGATTTAGCAGCATTGAATGCAGAAATGTTAAAGAACTCTGAGAGTGCTGCCAAAGATCCATTTTATGATGCGCTATATACAACTTTGCATAACTTAGTTAAAACAAATGCAATTACTAAAAAAGAGTTGAATCAAATTTTAACTGATAAAAATTTAGTTAGTGTTGGAACTTTTGCTAGAGAAATGGCAGTTAAAGGTGGTAATGATAGATTAGATCCTAATAGTGCCATTGGTAGAAAGATAAAAGAAATGAGTACTAAGGAGTTTTATATGTCCACAGGTAAATATAAGGACGTTGTAAAATCTCCTAATGGATATATTGGTACATTACAAGATGGTAGTCAGGTAACACTTAGACCTAATCCAGATAGGTTTGCCCCTGGCATAAGTGAGTTAATGACAGCTCAAATGTTTACTGGACAATCTGAATTAAATCCAAATACATTATTTGAAAGGCCAGGAACTTATAGTGAAGATGCAAATGAAAAAGCTTTTGATAAGTTTCAAAAAATGTATGAAACTTGGACTAAAGATAAGACTAAAGGTAGAAGTATGATGCAAAATACTTTTGCTCATGATGGTTGGGAAAATTGGTTAATAAAAAACGCAGGATCTACTACATCTGATAGATGGTTAGTATCTGAACCTAAACTAGTAGATTCTAGAATGAAGTTTGAACAATATCTTCAACTGGAACAGGCTAATGAAAAAATCTATGATATTAATTCATCTAAAGTAATGGATGGTTTAAAAATAGCTTTGACTAAAAAGTATTCTGATGTTTTAGATGAAGATGATATACATGATTTAGCTGAATATTATAAGGAACAATATTTTGATGGAGCTGGTCTTGTTAGAAAGTTAGGAGAAAATGAAACTGCTATACAAGATGGTAGAGAATTAGAGGATGTGGATGAGTTAGTAAATATTGATGGTACTGATTATGCTGGTCCTGATGTAGAATCATATGTTTTAGAAAACATTTTACCTAAGATACTTGAAAAAAATGCCATTAAGGAAAGAGAAGTTGTAGGTAAAATTAAAAAGGGAACTGATTGGAATGAAACAAAAGGTTTAAGTAGTGAGCAATGGGAAGAGCTAAATAGATATATAGATAATGATGCTACTATGCAATCATTAGAACGACAGTATGGTTTAGAATCTGAACCTGAATTAATTAATACAGCTGATTATTGGGATATACCAAGAGCTTCAGGTTATGATTCAGTTTCAGATTATAGAGATGAGTTAGCTGCAGAATGGAAAAAACAAAATAATACTGCTGCTGGAGAGGTTGAACAAGCAAGCTCTTTTGCTAATGATATAGAATCTGTTTTAGATGAAGCTTATAATGGTATTGTCTATGATCCAAATAAAGAAACAGGACTTATTACTATGATTAATGGTATTAGTTCAGGCGCTATTGGTGGAAAAGCTTCATTAGCTAGTAACTTTGAAGATAGATATGTAAATATGCAAGATCCACAAAGCCAAGGTTTTAGAGATTTCCAAGGTATTATACAAGATCTAAATAAAATTACTTTTAATCAAGTAGGTAATTATAGAGTTAGTACTGTTGGTTTAGCAAAACCTGAGTCACAAGAAGATGGTAGATTTAAACATGATTTGGAACCAAATAAGGCTGTGCGTCTTGTAGAAACTTTATTTCAAAATGCAATTAAAGCTGGTTCTAAAATAGATCCTATTAAAATTAGTAACTCGCGTATAGCTATGGAAGATAGAAATACAAATGCAATTACTATATTTCCAAGTAGAAAGTTTTTAGAAGAGAATATTAAGTCAGTACCATATCAAAATTATGAGGGTGAGACTGATGATAAAAGCGCTATCAATGCATCTATTGATAATATTATGAGTAATGGTATAACATTTATTGCTCCAAAAAATGAATGGGCTAATGAATTTATAACTACAAATAAAGAAACACCATTAGAAATGGCTTTAAATGCTCTTGGTGAAATTGAATATCAAGATCCTTATAATGCAGGTTCTTACATTATACAAAAAATTGATGGTGTCCCTGGGGTAACACATCAAGGTATTTTTACTTTGCAGGGGTTAATGGCAGATGGTACAATTAAAACCTCATCACCTCAACCTTTATCTTATGGTGTAAATAGAAATGGTTCAACACTTGAGGATATTCAAAGAAGTATGATGGAAGCAATAAATGCAGCTTCTATGCAAAATCAAATGATGTATAAAAAGTTTGTTAAGGAAGGTAATGAAGAAGCTATTGCTAATGCAGAAAAGGTATTTGGTATGACCCCATCTAATGTTGGGTTTAACTATAATGATTAATTATGGCAGAAGAAAAATTAAATCCAGATAGTCAAGTTGATGAGTTGGCTGGTATGACAGACATGTTTGATCCTGCAAAAATAGGTATGTCTAATGAATTAACACCTATGTTTCCTAATTCTGTACCTAATGCTTTTGAAAATACTACGTTTGATACTCAAAAAAATACAGGGGGATTACCACCATACTATACACCTCAAGATGTTAAAGAAAATTCTACTAATCCAGATTTAGGTGGTGATTGGATCGAGGCTTTATCTAGAAAAACTGCAGCTACAGTAAATTCACAACAAAACAAAAGAGCGTATGCTCCTATGTATACTTTTGATTCATCTCCTAAAGGTGCATTTAAAGATAGATATAAGGCTTATGGTCAAGAGACGTATAATAAAATAGGATTTAACCCACTTATTGATAATGAGTCTTGGTATAATGATAATACAAGCTTTGGTGATGATCTAAGTAGAACATTGAAAGTTGCTGCTTTACCAATGCTAGGATTAGGTTTTATGAGTCCTTTGCATTCATATGGTAATATGATGCAAGGTAAAAGTCCTTTTGATACAAGTGATGAAGAAGCTTCAGAATATGATTATTTAAATCAACTTGCTTATAGTAGTAAGGGTGGATTAGGTGGTTTCACAAATAATTTAGTTTTAAGTGCTGGTTACTCAGCTGGTATATTATTAGAAGGTGCTATAGAAGGTGCTCTTATTGGTGGTGCTGTAGGTTTAGCAGAAGGTGGTGTTGGAGCTGTTCCTGGCGCTGCTTTAGGTGGTGTAACAGGTATGTTTAAGAACTTTGCAAGACTACCTAAATCATTATATCAATCTGCTAAAGCAATGGGTAATATGATGAAGCAGATTAAAACGTATTCTAATGTTGCAAAATCAAAACAACTTTGGAAACAAGCTGCTGGAAACTTTGGTAAATTTATAAACCCATTAGATAATACTTATGAAGGTATTAAAACTTCTAAAAATTTAACTAATCTAGCAAGATATTCAAGAACTGCGGGCGCTTTTTGGAATGATGTCAAGAATATGAATATGGCTATTTCTGAAGGTAGACTTGAGGGTGGTTTTACTAAGCAACAAACATATGATGAATTATATAATGATTACTACTCCAAATATGGTGTTGCTCCAAGTGCTGAACTACAGAGTGAATTTATGCAACAAGCTGATGCAGCTGGTTGGAGAAACTCTTTACATAATTCAGCATTAGTTTTTTATACAAATAAGATTGTATTCCCTTCTATTACACAAGCTAGTTTCTTACGAGGTACATCTAAGATGGCTGCGGGCACTACTGTTTTAGGTAGAGCTAATAGAGAATACCAGCTTGTATATGATCCAGGAAAAAAGGTTGTAGATGGTGCATATAATATAGAAAAAATAGGTTTTAAAAATGCTTTAAAAGGATTTACTAAGCCTAAAGTATGGGGTAATACT
>TARA_R100001480_G_scaffold134958_3_pt1 | contig 18722 bp, 8 predicted proteins | sample TARA_R100001480 | Tara Oceans TARA_R100001480 (sample SAMEA2622212) | marine metagenome | biome: marine biome (ENVO:00000447); feature: mesopelagic zone (ENVO:00000213) & marine oxygen minimum zone (ENVO:01000065); material: "saline water (ENVO:00002010), including plankton... | reverse complement strand
CCCCCGCCGCCACCGGGTGGTGGTGGATCCGAGGGGTCTTGTCCCTCAGAGGGTAGCCTGTTACGCAAATCGGTATAAATTTCATTCTTAACTTTCTCTAGGTGAGCTTCAGTTACAACCGGGTTAGCAATAGAAACTTGAGGTGTCGCAGCCGCAATACCTGCTCTTTCGTTATATGCAAGTTCAGCGGTTCTAAAGAAAGGTCGAATGTCGATAATGTCGCTGTTATCAACAAGGTTTGCAAGCTCACCACTACGACGAGTAACCCTTACGTAAGCAATAGGGAGAATACTCTGACCTATTAGAGGATAAGCCGTTGACTCCAAGTTCTCTGCTAATACAGGAGCAAGGTTCATAAGGTCATCGGGAGAAGGGAACGAACCTCTAATAACTCCGGCAGATGTAACAAACCCATTATTAGCATCAGAGTTTTGGTCACCAGGGTGAGCAAGCATCAACGGAACTCCATCTAAACTTAATTGAACTCTATCATCGGATGAATCATCGTTGGATGCGGTCTGTCTGGAAATGCCAATACCTGCACCCTTAACAACGCCCAAAGCAGGCTCAGTTAAAACGGTGGGTTGCCCATTCTCATCAAATCTAGGAATGTGAGTTCTGGACTCATCCACAGCTTTGCTGTAGATAAACACTAAGTCTATGCGTTCATTGTTTGGTAATGTAACTCTGGTGCCGTTTGAATCTATAAAGAAAAAATCGTCATTGTTAGGCTCAAAGTCTGGAACAGTTATTTCAAGCTCCTCAGGAACGTCAACGATTGATGTGCGAGTAACGCCTCTCCATCTTTTAATGAACGCTGATTCCAATCTACCCATGGCGCCTGCGCTTTCATCACCAAATACATTTTTTAAAAGTTTCAAATCAACACTGGCAGAATCAGTGGTATGCTTTAAAATACTTCCTATAAAGTTGGGGTATAAAGGTCTGTCATCCGGTGAGGTAAACTCGCTGTCTAACTCTCTGTAATCAGCGTCTGTTACGTTCATGACATCAGGCAATGGCCCAGATACATCCTCGTCTGCAATGGGAAACACGAAGGATCTCTCAGCTAAACCATTCATGTTTAGTGCATCGCCATTGATACCATCCTGAAATTGTTGAAGAACATTTTGAAGATCAGCGGTGTTTACAGTTCCGACGCTGTATTCATTGTCTGGGGAAATTACATCGTTTTCAACCGTGTTAGTAAAACCGGCAATCTGCACAATAACTTGAAGAGGTGTAATATCAAAAGCGTTGTTAATCCTGGCGCTGTATTTACCGGGCTTAACTCTAACTTGACGATCATTTCCTGTGGCAAAAGGTTTTAATTCAGAGAAGCCTGATCTGTCTATCTCTATTTCTTTCTTATTGTTTTGTTTGGTAATAATTCCGTCAACTTGATCTTTAAGAAAGTTTGAGCTTTCTTCTAGTTGCTTGATGGGAATATTATCAACTTCAAAGTAGTAGGGGTCATTAGCTTTGTAGTGCCTGACCGGACTTACAAAAGAGAAATTGGTGTCATAATATGTAACTTCGTTAGCCATTAGTTATCCTTAGTGAGATCAAAGTTGTTAACTGATAATAGTCCCAGTCCATATGGTAAATCTGTTCTAGGAGATTCTCCCCCAAGCCTGTCAGTTGGTAAGAATATCTCTACAACTCTTCCAAGACCTGACTTGCCAACAGAATTGTGTTTAGCGTTGGCAAAAGCGTTTGCAGCCGATTCATCTAATGATGCCAAAATTGTATCTGGATTGGTCATCATTGCTGATGCATAATAAAAACCGCTAGCGACGACTTTATCAGGTGTCGCATCACCCGCAGTTGTAGCTGACAAGTTCAGTATTGAGGTATGTATAGAACTGGGATGAGGGAATCCTTCGGTAGATACATGATCTGGTATAGTAGCCCCAGAAAAATTATAACCTTGAGAAAAGATTTGATGAATGATTCCACTTAAATCTGTTCCAACATTATTTCTCATTGACCTAGCCACAGGATTGACCGAGAAGAATAATCTAAAGGGTCCAAAATTCTCAAATTCAGATTTACCTAAAAGGTGTTGATTACTTTCATCTCTGCCATAGTAGTCTAACAACGAGAGAGAGCTAGTGTCGGGTGTAGAGCTAGGAGCACCCGAGACATCACCCCAGGTCCCTGAAGGTCCAAAGTAACCTGAATCAAAGGGGTGAACCCCAGAGATCGACAGGTATGAAGCCTTAAGGTTAGAAGTGTCTGCAATATTCCAGATGTGTAGCCTACTACATTTTGCTCCAGGAAGAGGATCAGACCCCTGATAATCGTAAGCGTATCCCGAAGTGTTAGCCCATCCACAAGGGAAGTGAACGTTCAAGAGATTAACTCTACTATCATCAACCGCTCTAACACTCATACCCCCTGTTGTAATGGCAGATACAGTTCCCAATATTGATTGAGCATACTTATAGTTAGTAGCCGATGGAGTGTCTGTTGAAAACTTATATCTATTTTCGCTACCTACTGTCGGTATGCCCGCTGGATTTTCCCAGACCCCGTCAGCGCCATCGTCGAAGTTGGCATTAGGATATAGTTGCATCCAACCGTTACTAACACAAATAGCTTGAGCATCAGTTAAGTTATAATTGTAATGATCAAAATTTTGTGCAGAGCAGTGAGGGCTACCTTGCCACTTATCCTTCCAGTAGCCTAAGTCTTTTATATTTATACTAGACTTTCTATTAGCTACCAGAGAGGCTCTAGTGGAGTGCAATTCAACCATAGTGTGATTACTTCCGTCTGTAGATAAGTTGAAGGAAGACACCATTAGATCACCGTTTTGATCCCTATGAGGTCCGAAGTCAATTAATGAGTAATCTTCAGCTAGAGCATCAACACCCAACCTCATAGCTGCGGTGGGTCCTTGAAGATATATCGCAGACTGCTTACCGGCGTAAAGCCCCGCAAGCTTTAGTTGATACTCTCTAGTGGTAGGACCTATGAAAACATTAGCACCCTTAGAAGAACCTCTACAGGTTATGCTAGAGTTACGGGTAGCTTTAATCATTGCGCCATAGGTTGTTTGAACATCCACTAGATCAGCATCCGTCCCAATATTCGTTCTATCAATGTGAGCATGCACTAAATCTAATTTAGAGTTGTTAGTGGCTTCAATAGAGGGGAGCAGTGTCGATGCCTTTACAGCAGAATCTTTCATTAATCTAGGATTAGTGCATCCGAAAGCTCCGCTGGTATAAATCAACCCATATGTAGTGGGTACAGAACTAGTAAACAGTGGTTTAATAGTAGCAGAGTCGCACCTAATGTCTGATCCGTTTGATGTAAAAGCAAGTTGAGACATTTGGTAATCCTCAGGTGCCGTTGGAAGAACCAAAGAACCCTTGTAAAGATCTTTATTGTAAATAAGGTGAGAGTTTTTAAGATTCAAAGCTGTGGATTGATTCACAGTGCCTCTCAAGGAATCTACCTCAATATTTGAATTTTCGGAATCTAGTCCGAAATAGTTTCCGTCAAGATTTATACGACCACTTAATCGAAGATTACTGTTAGTTAGCTTAATACCAGACTCAGTGTTAAGCTCTGCGATTAATTGCGTGGCATCTTGCCATTGACCCGCAGTCGCTCCAGTGGAGAGTCCATCTAATTCTGTTCTTCCTCCGACTATGTCAGAGTTTACACAGTGAACACCTATGTCGTTTCGGGACACACAGTAAAGAGCCTCCATGGAGGGCGCAGGAAGTCCTGATAAAGCGTAACCATCGTAAACAGCGGACACAGATTGTCTAGACTTTTCAATATCTCGATCGTAAGTAGATTTTATATTGATAGTAGAATTTACGGCATATATACCTGCACCATAAGAAGATTGTTTTAAGTAGAAATCTCTCTTATCAGCAAATGGAACTCCCACTCTAGAGCCATCTTTGAATCCGTAGTTTCTGTATCCAACAAATCCTCTTAGAAGATTCACCTCAGAATTGTCTGCATATAGACCAGCTTGTTTACACCGGGACGCAGAGCATCTCTCAAGGTTGACTGTAGAGTTTTTTATCTCAATACCTCTCTCTGTGGTATTTTCTCCGTCTACATTGAAGTTTCTTATGAAGATCGGGCCGTTGCACTCGGTAACCTTGATGAAGTCTAATTTGTTTAGGTAAGCGAAAGCGGCAGCGGCTGTGTTACTATTATTATTGGCTTGAGTACCATCGCCCCAGTTTATTTCAGTTTTATTCAGTTGATTTAACGTGCTAACATCAAAGGAATTCATATTGTCTACACCCGTTCTATTTGCAGGTATAACATCAAAGGCACTGAATGCGAAGGATGAAGCCGCAGCATACGATGCAGCAGCCAAGTTCCAAGGAGCTATGTCGCTGCCAATAGCGGCAGTAAGTCTGTTATTTTGCTTACCTAATACCTTACGAGAAAACACATATGATTTTACTGTGTTGCCTCCTGGATTTGTTGTACCATAGCGAGCATCTGTCCAACGATTTACCGCAGAAGATATGTATTGACCATTTACAAACATCTGAGCGGATTGCATATCGTATGATAAACTGGGTGCCGAAGCTCCACCCTGTAAAGCCTCCATCGCACTAACTATGGGAGTTACCGAAGATGCAATTTTGTAATCAGAATAATTGGTAAGATACTCCTGAGCAGTCATCCCATTTCCACTAGTGTCTAAGGCTCCAGCGAACGCACTATTCCTGTTAATAATTTCTAACGAACCATCAGGACCGAAAGCCTTATTGGAAATATGTAAACCACCAAGGTCTCCGAAACTTGCCACCTCAACTAGGATTGGATAATTAATAACTTCAGGTAAAGCGTTTATACATCCGCTTAATGTAGTGAAGTAAAGAGGATTGCAGGAAGATGTTGCATCAGCAGAAACAATAAACGACATGCCTGTTAATGCAGATGTCGGATGCCCTAGTTTTTCCCAGAGAAGCTGAGTTCTTTCATCTAAATCATGAAGAGGCAGGTTGTCTTGCTCAAAATTGTAAAAAGAACTAGCATCATACTTTGTAACATTATCAGTCCAACAGACTAATAAATCGTTAGTTCCGCCCTCTACGTATACATCACTTGGGTTTAACATATTATCCGAATGAAATTGTCCACCTGAACACTAAACCGAAGTCTGATGTTTTTCTAATGGAACTAAAGTATCTATAAGCTGCCAGTATCGATGTTTCGGTCGCACTCGCTTTTGGATTCTTAATGAATAATCCAATTTCGTTTAAAGGAATCTCAGAATTACCTGTTCTGCTTAAATTGTTGCAGGAGTCCTCATCTATGAATATTGTGAATCTAACCGTCTTATCGTCCACCTTCGTAACTTTGGTAAACGGAATTTTAGCATAGATTTCTTCGTCAGTACCGGCTACGTTGTCCGCCCAACGGAATCCAGAAACAACGGATAGGTTGCTATCAGCCGTTCCAAGATACTCTTCAAAAGTATTTAAGGCCCCCGATAAGCTGTTAGTAGAACTAACTTGCAGCCCCTCCTGACCGCTTACACCTAGCTGAAACCTGTCTATCTGATAATCAGTTATTGATTCGGAACCTATCCTAGCATACAGGTGTGAGAGTGCCCATCCAAATCCAGAGACGATAACATTATCCTCATCGTAGACAAGCTCTTCCTCACCGTTTGCGACTTTGTGAATGGATAAATGGCCGCGAACACCAAGTTGACTTAACAGTGATTTATTCATTTTATTTGAAACTAAATATTAAATTGATTGTGGGGCCACCATTAGTAAACGCATTAACTCCAAGACCTCCGTTTTCGATCAGAATTTTGTATCCTGATAGGTCGTTGGGATCTGCACCCGGTGGAGAAGTATCGTTATCTCTGTGAAACAAAGGATTATCTATGAAAGTAACTTTGTTGACTAGTTTATATTTTCTAATATTATTTAGAGCATTCCAATCATAAGGAGGTAATAATCCAGAATTAAGCATCTGCTTCATATCCAAACAATAAACTCCAATATGCTTGATACCTCCAAACCCTGCCAACGTAGCGGCATCTCCTCCACTGACCACTACTGAAAGTTGTAGTTCAGCACTGGCAGGATGGCCCGGTTCTGCTGAAACTAAAACGGCCCCACCAGATAAAGCGTTTTTAATATCGCTTTCACTTACGATTGCACTGGGATTTATGGTTAAGTAACCATCCTTGTCCATCAATGCACTTGTGTTAAAAAAGCTTGTGAAAGATCCAGAGAAATTTTGAAAAGATCCTGACGGAGAAACGTTATAGAAGATATAATCAGAACTAGACGAGGGTGCAAACCCTCCAACCTTGTTCCAAACTGAGCTAAATAAAGGATCAATTGCAGCGTTAGGATAATGACCTAAATCGGGAAGCGCACTGAAATGCTCATGATCTGATAAGTTTAGACTTTTGGTTGATTTTCTTTCTAGTCTGGTGTCTAAGACTGAAGGATCTTCAGGCCAAGACACGTATGTTGCAGAAAAATCTGCGTAAGTTGTCTGATTAACGTAAGAGCTAGTGGTTGAAATAAAATGAAGGGCAGAGGCATTTCTATTGAAAACTCCAAAGTACCCTTGATCATAGGAGCTTGCCCCTCCACTTCCTGTAGTAGCAAAAGAAGTTTCACTTATACTACTAATAGCGTGAGAGTGAAATCCATCAAATCCTTGAGCATCCTTACCAAAAGTTACCGCTTGGAAAGTGTAGTTTGAAGCGTCAAGTATGGCGCTAGCAGCAGGCAAATAAACTAACGCCGGATTCACGGTTAGCGCATCAGTTAATACCTCTCCAAAACCTTGAGTAAACATTTTTATACTTGCTTTATAGTAAACTTATCTATAACCGAAGTGGGGAAAATAGAAGCACCTAAGGTTATCATGATCCCATCGTAACGGTAATCAATTCTAGAACCTCCCTTAGATTCCATTATAGTCTCAGTTTTGTTTGAATCTCTGCTTGCATATCCAACTGCTGCATTTTTACCAGATAAGTTATTGAAATGTTTAAAGACATCGAATAGATCTTGTTTATCTAAAGTGACTCTAAACTCGTCGCATTTATCTTTAAGATAAGTTAGATCACATAAGGGATTTTGAAGCGTACCTGCCTCAAATATTTGTGAGAGTTTATTCATGGTCATGTCTTGCACTGTCAGTTTATCTAAAAGCATAAACTCGTCTGGTTGAGCGCCAGGGAGCATAAAAGCCTCTATGACATAATTTTGATTAAGTCTGTGTAGCTGATCAAAAGTGTTTGATGACGGGTGTGTAGCTAATGCTTGATATTCTCTTGGAACTCTAAGCTCTCTATTTCTTGTGTTAAATTCAATTTCAAAACTATCAATAGAAGAAGCACCTAGCCCTAACACTGGAGATCTTCTATTAATGACATCATCCAAACATTCAAAAGTAGAAGAAGCGGTCTGCGTATCATTAGCTCTACTGGGCGTAAATCTAACATGAGCGTACTCAGATAGCATATCCGCTCTGGTGATAAGTTGATCATGTTGAACCCAAGAGCCTTCGGGAGTGAAGCTCCACATTTTACCTCCCTCTGGCTTTGTATGTATCCAAACACCTACTGATCGACCACCAACAGTTAATCCAGAATCTCTACTGACAATAGTTCTTAAATTTATCTTATAATCGTGTTCCGGTGATAAGAAGTTATTGGATATGGGGTGGTCTGCATCTGCCTCATATTTGGAGATATCAAATCTCAATCTCGTAGCAGCACCTATCCCAGACCTCATTAAAACCAATGTCTTATCAAACAGGAAGGGATCTTCATAAGATTTTCTCTCAGTCCCAGGAACTCTAATTACAGAGAAGGAACTATCATCCTGCGTTCCTGATGTAAGAACCAACTCGACACCATCCAAAATACCAGAGGAAACACGTTCAAAAGTATCAAGATACATGTCGTCATCTGCACTAGCTAGGAAAGACCCAGTGCCTGTAAACTCAGTATCTGTAACAGTGAACTTGAATGGATCGTCCAATCGAGTGGATATGCTACTTTCATTTATTCCGAATTTATCAAAATTGTGATTGTATAACAACGGACCATAGGTATGAGAGAATATATTAGCCCCGTCTAAGTTCTGAACATCATTGCTTAGTCTGTGATTTTTGAAATTATCTTGATATATATGAAATAGTCTGTGTAAGTCTCTACCGAACTTAAAGTTATAGTAATCACTTACTGAGGCAGGGAAAGTATAACCATCCACATTTGCATTAGTGGCGCTGGTTACGAAGGATGTAACGTCTCCGTTTACCAAAGCTTCAACTCTAGCTATCTCCTGAAGATGATCAATTCTTTCAGCTTCAGTGGTAGCTAAAGACAATGCTGAGAATAGATCATTTAAGTAAGAGTTGAAAAAAGCTATGTTATCTTGAATGTCTACTTGGGCTCTAACATTTTTTCTATTCTCACCAATTCTATGCATGGCTGCGTAGATCCCCGGCAGTTGACCCCTGTCAACCGTCCTATCTTTGTTTGATTTAAAAGTTCCTGAAGCTCCTCTGATGTTTAAAGTGTTGCTAACTGGATATTGAAAATATTCATTTTGAGAGTTTAAATTCTCACATTGATGCCAAATATCGGGAAGGTTTATATGACTGCTCACTGAAGCGTAAGTCATTGAACTTGGAATTAAGCCTAATGGTATGCCGCTTATCTGCGTAGTTCCTGAGGCCATGTCAAAGTCTACAGGCATGTTAAAGCCAGTCCTGTCATAATACCCATTGAAGGGCATAACTTTCTCATAAGATTTTCTCCTGGCAGTATTCCTAGGGAAAGGCCCTGAAACCACGAAGGACCGGGGATTAGCCAGAGACTGAGTAGCCGCCCTATCTAGTGTTTGACCCTCAGGATTTATCCCTCTTTTGAATGTGTTGAAGTGAATGCCGGATGTTATAATATTCTGACCAGCAGCCACATCTAACTCCTCCCTATCAATGTATAGTAATGGAAGAGCACTGCCTGACTCAAAACTAAACGTGTCAGGTGGTCCTGAAACTTCAAGACTTATTAAAGGAATAGAGTGTGCAGGAGCAACCTTAGCAACTGATTTAGATACGAAGGTTAAAGCATCCTGGCTATCAACATCATCTAAATCTTTCTTCGTGAAATCAAACTCGGAGGCGCTTAAAACTAATTTAAAGTGCGAGGATTTACCAGACCACAAAGAGGCATAATCAAATCTATTATCATTTAGATTTAATATTAGATTTTCTAAGTTAGGAGGAGAATTATACCCAGATGTAAAAATCAACCACGATCCCAGCTTAGGCTCATCATCCTTAGCCATGGCATTATCATGGATATATCCACTAACCTGTGTGGCAAAGTTCTGACTACATCCAAAACATACTAGCCTATCAGCTATAAATGTGAGCATGTCAGGAGTAAGCTCCGTGTTCACATAGTAGGGATACTCCTCAAACGGAGGAATTTCATAATCTCTGCCCCGATAGTTGTATAGTTGAAGTTGTTGAGTAATAGCCGAAAATCTTTCTTGAAATTCAATATAAATTTCTAATAGAATTCTGTCTACAGCCAGTCTAATATTCTCATCCATACTAGCTGTAGAGTATCCCTTGACATTCATATCCTGAGCTTTATCGGATGTCCAAGTATCAAAGCTCTTAAATGTGGGAGACTCCGTGGCTAGAGCGTAGTAGATTAAGAAAGGAACATAAGATTCCCACAGTTCGGTTAAACGACCTTCAATGGGGAATTTATTTTTAGGGAAAACTGTCTCAACAGTTTTCTGAACTGCTTTTTTAGTACCTACTGCTTTATAGACTGGAATTGCGCTTCTGAGTTGTAATCTCCACCTGTTGGGATCACTGCCAAATAAGTCCCATCCAATCAACTGAGCCAGCAATGGAAGATATTCATCAGGGCAATCATCTAAATCGTAAAGAGTTGAGATCTCTTCAGTATCATTGTTGATATCAAAAGCTAAAAATGATAAAGCTCTAATCAATCGGGCGAAAGGACCACTCTCAGTTTTTTCGGTAGACTTTAAAGTGCTGTCTAAGAATGTTTCAAATTTATCTCTTACTTTAAAATCAGAACTATCGGCAAACAAGGGTGAATATAAAACATCAACCCATGTTTGTAATTTTTCGAGTTGCTGGATACCACTTAAATCAGATCTTGAACCACTAGCAAAATAGGCACTGGGGTAGTACTGTTGTAGGTTATTTCTCCAAACAAACTCAGAAAGCCCTTTAATGCCATCATTAGTTTTTATAGGAACACCATTGTATAAGCTACTAGTAATTAAGCCTTTAACATATGCAGATCCATCATACGTGTCGGTGGGGAATCCCGATGTATTAAGTAAGTAAAGCCATGATAGATTATTTATTAAGTAATCCTGCACCTCACCAGTGCCCCCAATCTCACTAAAAGCACTAGCCTCATTCGCACTTGCATTAAGACGTATGGCAGGTATTAGAGTTGACTCTAAAAAACCTTCAAGATCTGTGGCCTCTGGGAAGTCAGTAAACTTTGTGTCGAAGTATGATAGTATGCTGTCTTCAAATTTCTTGGTTGTAATATTGGTCAGATTATTCTGTTTTACAAAAAATACAGAAGCTCCTGAAATGTTACCTAGACTACTGTAAACAGTAGAGTGTGAGTTAGCACTTACAGGGATGATAGAACTAAAGTTGTCAGCTATATCAATATGAGAATTTATAACAACGTCATCTAAATTGAAATCTTTAGGTGTGGTAGCTAAATCATCCTCATACAGGTAACCCGGTAGTATAAATTTCAACGCTTCAAAATAATTTCTTTTGAAGAATTCTGGGTTCCTAAGATAAGTCTTGCCTGACATTAGATGTAATCCGTTCTTATGACTAAGTTATTTAATTGAATAATTTCATTAAAGCCCACGCTTATTCTGGAGTCTACGTTATCTATCGTGGCAAAGCGTATATCCGTAACGTCCTCAAGTAAATTCTTAATAACATCCTGAGGTACAAAGGGTTCAGCAAAATCAGTATTGTCTATGTTCATATAGTTTTCCAATGAAAATCTAGCTCTGCTTACAATGCTGCTTTCCTCTCTTCTAAGATTTTCATCCAAAGTTATTGTAACAAACAAGTCTAAAGTTCTTATAAGCCCGTCAACAACAACCACCTCATCCGTCAACATTTTCTTGTCTTCTAAAGATTCAAGTAGTTGACGCTTATATTCTTGTGTGCCCTTTCTAAGAGTTCTATTAGAAGCCCGCTCAAGTATAAATAGGTCAATAATATTAGCAGATGAGAAGGCTCTCCTTACGGACGCCGTTGCCTTGCCCGTTGATCCAAAGCTAGAGGAGAACGCATTCGCATGAGCTTTGTAGTCATCAAGCGTAACTAGTCTGTTTTGGCTTCTAAATACAGAAGGTGCATATCTCTTAGCCTGTGCTACACTTTCCGCATCCCTACCGCCTGTCGCAACACTTATATTTTCTACTGTTGCAGGGACTTGTGTATCGCTTGAATCATCGGTTATTTCAATAGTAGTTTGAGTGTTTAGAGCCCCATTGCTTAAATTACCTCTGGTACCGCCACCCACCCTGTAGGTGACTGTATAGTTGTCCCCCAACGCAGGTGAAATACCTAAAGTATCATCGCCAAATAGTATGGAGGCTTTAAACTGCTCATCGGTTGAAATTTCAAAAACTTTATCGGTATTACCAGAGGCAAAGTATACATTCTCCTCTTCTTTATAAACTCCTGCGGTAGGATCGCTACCTTCTACGAACACTTGAGCACTTCTCTCCACGTAGGGTGACTCTGTTAGCTGAATTGTCTTAACCGCGTCAGGGCTTGCAAAGGTACCTGTCTCCCGAACTAACGACCCCTCTAATAAAACAGCGTCTTCAATGGCGACAGTGGCTCCAGGAGATGCGACCGTAATATCAAATTCTAGATCTTCAGATGGGGTCGTGAGGTCTACAGTTCCGTCTGTATTTACTTTGTAGATAGTAAACGACAAAGACCCACCGTCCTCAGGAGAAGTTACCGATATGACCCTATTGCTAGCCCTGACAATAGCTTTATTTGGAGACAGAACTGGCGCTATTGGGGTGAAAGTTAATCTTGCGTTTGCGGCGGCAGATATCGGACCTTTCATCCGAATACCTATCAACTCAAGAAGTCTCTTGACACTGTCTCGACTTCTGGCAGTCCCCAAGAAGTTCTCGTTAGCTAGATAATCTGATTTATTAGATTGAATGTGACCGACTGCTGCCATCAACTCTACCAAAAGAACTCCAAAGTCGGAGCCTTCAAAATTGTTGTAATCTAACGGGAAGTTAGCCTTTACATACTTTATAAGGTTAGCTCTGATGCTCTCAAAGTCTGATGCCGAGAAGTCGATTAACTTCTGCTTATTATCCAACTCAGATGGGATATTTTTTAAAAAATCAGACTGAACTGTCCCTGAGAAGGCTACCATTAAATTCTAACTCCAATATTAAACGCTGTTGACACTGCATCTCTGACCGAGCAGAACAAGTTAACCTTAAGCTCGCTATCTCTGGTCTCAAAAACTTGGAGCTTGTTTATCGATACAGTTCTAAGATATCTACGTATGGCAATAACTATCTCCTCTTTTATCATTGAAAAAAGAGTCTCGTCCAAAGGCTCCATCAAAAATCTTCTGAGGTTACAACCATAATCTGGACGCATGAATCTTTCGCCACGTTCTGTTTTAATCAATGAACGCAAATTTGCCTTTATTAGTTTGAGGTTACTAGACTTAGTAAAGTATCCTGCACTTGGCGAGACATCAATAGGGTATTGTAAACCCAACAGCTTAGGGGTCTCCAGGGTAGCTGTTTTTTGAATATTAGGAGTTTGACCAGTTCCAAACCTTGTAACACTTGTTGAGATGGGCATATTACTATATTTTTTTAATTTAAGTCACTACAATATTCTTAAAGAAGTTCTTAGTTGCTTTATAGTTATTTACTACTTCATCATCCTCAAGAGGCTTTGAATAGAATCTAGTGCATCCTAAATAACCTTTCAAACCACTTACTTTACCACCAAACTCACCTCCCATAAAGTTTCCAGCCGATAACCCGTCAGTATATCCACCGCCGAGAATCCAGGGAGTGAAATAAGTATCTAGAGAGGGACCTTCTGAATATTCAAAAGAATTATTTTGCTTTATAGAAGGAGCTTTGTAAGTGTCTTTTGCTCTCCTTGTCCCAAAAGTAGATTGGTAGCTGGAGGTGGCTAACTTGACACCGTCCAAATAAACTCTAATTTCATCTTGCTTAGGATCCAATGAGACTGAAAGGTGTGCGAACGACCTACCGCAGCTAGAAAGAGACATTCCGTTCTGCTCTTCAAAAACGGGAATAGTCATTCCATGAAGAGAGTTCTTTATGCAATCTGTTTTATTGGCAACAAATCCAGCACTTGAGGAATCGAAAGATTGCGTAGGGGCTAGAACTAAAACAAGATCGTCAACGCTGTTATCTGCATTGTCGTTGCTGGGCGGTAAGTTTGATGTGAACCTACGATCTCTGGTAAAGCCTAATATGGCTCCCCTGACAATACCCGTACCATGATCAGCGTCCATGTTGTTTATGTCAGATTGCTTGGCCTTTGAGTCAGAGATACCCACGTTCTCATTTGCCAAAATAAGCCTGTATAGTCCTAGAGTATCATTGTCATGCATGTTCCAACCTTGTGTAGTTCCGTCCAAGTTGGGCATGTGTATCCACGTCTCAAACGTTGCACCCTCTTTTCTGTATAGGAAATCTTGAAATTCTGGATTTTCAGGCAGACGCACGTAACTGCCCGTGGCGTCTATCTCGGATGACCCCTCTTTCGGGAAAGAAACACCACTGAGGAATGGGATACCCAAGCCTCTGTCAAAAATGCTTGATGCAGTTCCCACCATTTGTGAGTTATACCCAATCCCTAATCTACTAGAGTTGTATACGCCAAAGTCTGTGCCTGAGGCTACATCTGTCTTAACGGATAGGTAATTGTATAGAGCTATGAGATTATCTTCAGATATGCGTGTGTTTACATGCAATGTGGGCGCAGACGGATCTAAGGGATTACTAATGGTTTCACCCTTAGCAACATTTGCTAAAAGTATGTGGTCCAACACAACAGCTTCACTAGTTTTAATTCTCTCACTAAACTTAGTTTCGATGGGTAGAACCACACCCGTAACATCAGCCTGATCAAGAACTATCTTTCTTTGGTTTTCAATATCAACTAAGAAATTAGAGCCTGCTAAATAAGAGAAATCATTAACAGGTATATTGCCTGGATCAAATTGAGGTCCCTTACCTAAAAATACGGGAACCTTAACCGCTAATTCAATTTGCTTTTTACGTTTATCAATCTTATCTTGGAAATGAGATGTTTCTGAAATCATGACCTGTCGCATGTTATCAATGATTGCGATTGAAGATCCATCCTCAATAGCTTCATTAATAGTGGTAGAAACATCAAAAACTTTCCTATCTTTCTGACCTTCTAAACTTTGAAGGAGATTGTCTTGATCGTAAAACTTTTGAAGATCTCTAGAGTTGTCTAGAATGCTAGGATCTAAAATGTTATTGAAATAGTATTTAAGGTCTTTGCTTGTAGTTGGAACACCCCTACCCCCCAAACTAGGATCAAACTCCAACTTCCATAGATCTGTGTTTTCAAAACCGTCAGGGTTTATCTCAAGCTGCTCACTTCTATTTTCAAGCTCCAATAATGCTGGTATAATTCCACTGACCTGCGAATCATAGTAAAGTCCGTCAACAGAAAGAACAAACTTACCAGTCCTAGAAAGCGGTGGTGCTGCTCCAAGTCTAAACACAGATTCTATTGCTGCATCTGGCTCTGGGCCGGGTTCTAATGCAGGATCCAAAGTTCTAGCTGTGACGATACCTTCAATAACCTCGACCTGAGCCCGAGCTTGATTAACAAAATCTTGTGCAACTTCGGCCTCGGCGATTAATATGCCAAACTCTGAGTTCAACATCTCTCGATATTTATCAGGATCTAACTGATTAAGTTTCTCTCTTTGCTCGGCGGCGCTTCCATTTTTAAACTCTAAGAAGTTTTTAAACTCCTCAAGACATCCCTTAATTTGATTGTACTTACTTTCAACAAGTTCAGCAGCAGCTTTAAGTTCATCTAAGATAGCCAGGAAGGCTGAGATTGCAGCAGTGATGCCCGATATTAAATCTAAACCAAACCTTGAATACTCCGAAAAGAATCCGAAGAAACCATCTCTGTTGGGAAACAATGAGATACCAAGTTTCTCTCTGATGTAGGTGTAAAGTTTTTTGATAATTGCATCAGCAAGCCTTTGACCAGCTAACATGGCCTCTCGCATAGCCAGCAGAATTGGAGTGGGCACTAAACCTAACAAATCTCCAGCTAGAGTGAGCATGCATTTTGGCACTCCAAACGAACCTGCAATGCCCGTCAGAGAACCTGGATTTTCTAAAAATGTTTTTGCGTCAAATGCCATTATTCTGCTCCTATTCCTGGGAACCCATCATTGTAATCATTTGGAAGTATTGGTAAAGTTATTACCGGGATGGGAGGTTCTATGACAGGTCTAATAGGTCTCTTAGCTCCAAACGTAACAAAATCTCCTGATCGAACTGGTGAGTTTATAGATGCCCCAACTCTGCCAGACACATCGGCGGTAAGACCCTCCACGGATGCAACTCCTCCACTTTGTAACTTTGCGGACAAACCACCCTTCACGACTGCTGTTTGAGATTCCACACTAGCTCTAGCTACAGCCTTAACATCTACGTTTGCTTGGGCATTAACTTCTACGTTTGCTGCGTTTAAGCTAATAGTACCTGCGGGAGCCTCTAAAGAGATACTGCCTGTGTAGCTTTTAAGTATTATATTACCCCTTCCTGGCGATACGGGTACGCCTCCTTTTCCTGCACCAATACCCGTATTTAAATCGGGGCCTAAAGACTCAATCTCTATATCTCCTGTGTAATTATCAACTCTTATCTTCGCAGTTTTAGTTACCAGATTAACTGCTCCAAATCTACCAGGAGACACTAGGTCAATTTCACGGTGGTTGCTTTTCACCCTAACGTTACCAGATCTAGGTGTGAATCCTGGCTCTAAAGGATTGCCTAAGGCTGTTGGAGCTTCGGTAGCAGGTGACATGATATCTTCTGGAGTCTCTGCTTTCTTAACACTCAAGTCTCTTCCTCTCTTCCTCAAAGGAAGCATAGGCCCATCAACTGGATCTAAGAAAGCGCCCAACCCATTGACACCAATAGATTTATTTTCAATAAGGAAATCTGTACCTTCCTCCACAGTTTGTCTTATGTAGCTACCCTCGCAGTATGTTTTAACTGGGCCTGTAGAGGCAATCTCAATCTCGTTAGCAGCGTTACCCTTATCGTTGGTATTTAAATCTCCATCAGAAACAACTATCTTAGCCTTGCCGTCTTCGTTCGCTATTTGAACCCCACCAGCGCCCACATTTACTTCAGAGCCTTTATCGTGAGACATGGTAATGTCATCTTGTATTCTCCTGGGTGCAAACTTCTTTTGAATCTCAATAGCTCCATTTGCTCCCCTAAACTCAAACTTAGTAGGGTTGGATGTATTCTCGTCGTATAGTGTAGAATCCACATTTTGATCCCTAAGAACTTTAACTCTAGGATTTCTCTGAGCGGGATCGATTGCATCAGGGCCAACTATGGTGGAGTGATAGTAATAAGTTGATTTACCTCTCTCATTGTTTTCATTTTTTATCAGTATTACCTGCTCTCCGTCGTCAGGTATGGCTAAAAAACCCCCTCCATTAGTTTTATAAATTGGAGAGGTATACGTAACAGGCACACCCTTGTCTCCCTCGCTAGGAACATCAGCGAGTAATTCACCTTGATGTAAGGGGTCCGTATTAGTAACAATTTGTCCAATAACTAATTTCATGATGTAAGAGACTTGAAGACTTCGCCTAATGCAAGTGTAGTTTTCCCTCCAAGGAATCCCTTCTTAACCAAGGAAAACTCGGAGTATGCGTCTGCATTATTATTTATAACATGTTTAGCTCCAACAATCTTATATTCACCATTTAGGTACGAAGGGACTAAAATACCATCAAACGCTCCACCTTTAATGTCGTTCTGAATTCCAAAGAATTTACAGGGTTTATCGATGTAGATAACTTGATTAAAAAATGGTAGAGTTTTAAGCTCTAAACCAACCACTCTCTGATAAAGACGTTTCAGAACATGCGAGTATTTCTCTGCTAGACTGTCATCATCAGAAATAGTCATAAAGGTGGGTTTTCCCCCTCCTCTAATAAAAGCAAGGTAAGACACTGTCTGTATGAATGTTATAAAGTCTTTCTTAGATTCTAAAGTAAATCCAGGAACCTTAGACAACTCTTTCACAGTAGCTTCTACCAGTTTTTTATCCTTACTTAAAAGTCTACCAATTAATAAATTCTGAACAGAGTCAATCGAGGTTGCAGCAGATTTAAAGCCAGGTAAATTTTCTATGACCCTACTAATAGCATTAATGCTTGCATCATCGTCTTTAGCTATCAGATCCGCCTGAGCTTGAAGTGAAGAAAATTGAATAGCATTCTCCATGGGCAAAGAATACATGTCAGCTACATAACCTTTAAATGAGTAACTTACGTCCTGGACATTTGCATTTGCCACGTTGTATTGAAAGAATATAGATTCATTATCAGCCTCAGTTTTAACTCCTAGATTAGTTTTGTTTACTTTACCAATCAAAGCATGATCAATTTGCTCGTTAAAACTTGAGGTGAGTCCACGCTGAAATTGTAATTCTTTAATATCTTTACGGTAACTATCCCAGTCAATAGTTTGATTTAAGTAATCAAACATTCCCTCAGGTTTAAAGGTGCCTTCATTATCATGTCCATATAAAAAATATAAAATAGCTTGAACGTCACCATATACTAATAGTGGCTGATTAATATCAGACACTATGCCATATTGTTGCATTACCTTTAAGATTCTTTTATCGCTCTCATAAACAAGCCTAAAGTCATCGACCGGTTGACCATTTGATCCAGTCTTAAGAGCCTCATAAAACGTAAATAAAGGGTCTAAGAGAGTTTTATCTTCATCTTTGTCATAATTAACTTTTCCTTTCATCCTAATTAGAGCTACCTTAGGAACGGTTCTAACGCCAAACTGTAAATCTCTCTGAAGTTTCTTCCTAGCCTCAACCCTGTTAATTCTTTGCTGTATGATTTCCGCAATCGGACCCCGCGTTCGCCTGCCGTTGAAATACTCTTTCACCTGCTCGGCGTCATAATACCCTTGTTTTAAAAGGGAATCTAAATCATTTATAGTGTTATCATATTCTTCCCTTGTCCCAAAAAAGAACTTATATGCAGGATCTTGGATAGTTGCAAAGGCCGTGTATTTTGACTGTGCGCGGCGACGCTGCAATCCGGCATAGGGGCCTGGACCCACGAACGGACCGTCGTTATCACTGAAAGTAAATCCTTCACCTCGATTAAATCCCTGATCATCTCTCTCAAGACTACTAGCTCTTACAACTACACCACTAGCTCCAGCTTTAGCACTTTGTTTATCTACAAGCTTTTTTTGTATTCCTCTTGTAACAGACTCCTTAGCTTTATCCATTTGAGTTTTAGCTTGGAAGCAAGCTGTCTCAAGAATAAGTAGTTGCTGACTAGT
>TARA_R100001480_G_scaffold57907_1_pt1 | contig 18963 bp, 27 predicted proteins | sample TARA_R100001480 | Tara Oceans TARA_R100001480 (sample SAMEA2622212) | marine metagenome | biome: marine biome (ENVO:00000447); feature: mesopelagic zone (ENVO:00000213) & marine oxygen minimum zone (ENVO:01000065); material: "saline water (ENVO:00002010), including plankton... | reverse complement strand
GAGCCGCACCAAAAATCGCTTTTGGTTTAGCAGGAATACCAGTAGATGCTATATTAGGAGCAACCGAAACAGGATTAGATCCAGAAGAACAAGTTGCGCAAGCCTATGGTATAAGTCCTTCTCTTTTATATAAAATGGAACCAGAAAAGTTTGAAGCAGTATATCAAAAATTTGAATCTGATGTAGCAAAAATGCAAGAACAAAGATCAACGGCTGCTGCCGAAGCAGCAGGTGACGCACCTTCATTAGCTGTTTCATTAAAGGCTTCGTAAATGTCAGAAGGTACACTCCAACCTTATGAACCTACGCTTCGCGAAAAATCTACTAAATCAGTAGCTAATTTTTTACGCGATAAAATGGGTATGGAAAATTATAGATCTTATGAATTAGCTCGCGATATTTTTGGTGATGCAAATGCTGATTCTTTTTTAGGGTCTATAGGCGCGGTTACTTTTTCACCAGCTGAAGCGATCTTTGGTGGTCAAGAAGGAGCGAGGCAATATAAACGTGCTGATGATTTAGTTGGAAAAGGTATTGGTGCTGCGACAGTTGGATTAAGTGTGCTTGAAGCATTCCCAGCAACTGCGCTTATGGCTAAAGGTATAAAACGGATGTTTCCGAAAGGTGAAGCCACTGAAGAAGCGGTTGACGTTGGTAGAAGAAAAGTATCTCAAGGGATTGCAGCTTTACCTATAGCCGCGACAGGTATCGCAAAAGTAATTAGCGATTTACCTACAGGCGCAGCGACAGCTACAAAAGCTGCTGTAAAATCAATACCTGAAGTTACAGGTTCTTCGCTCTTGGATAAATTACCATTTGTACAAAAACAACTTAAAAATGTTTATTATTTAAGAAAAGATTCTCCTCAAGGTGATTTACAAGGGGTATATCATTTAAATGAATTAAAAACAGAATTAGAAGAATTAGCAGGTATGCCTAGATTACCTGCACCATCAGCTAAAAATAAAGACGAACTTTTAGATAAACCTTTAGATGATTTTTATAGTAGAGTGGCGGCAGATAAAAAAGAACTTATTGACGAAGTTGCACGTGAAGGGTTTGCAACAGATTCGCTTCAGTCTCCAATTACTTTAGAATTATTAGAAGATTTTATGGACATGAATCCAGGAATGACTTTACGAGAAGCTATACAAAAAATAGATGATGAAATTAAAGTTGTTTTAAAATCTAAAAATATGGATAGTCTTTCTGATGTAGACCCAGAACCAGGATATTTGACTGATACAGCTATGCAAATGGAATTAGGGGCAAATCGTCCAGTATATATGGGGGCAGGTAGTGGCACCCCTGACCCAACTAAATCTTTCCGCGTTGATGATGATTTCGTAAAAGTATTAGATACTATTCAAAAAGATGGTTTGAGTCCAAGTGCACTACGACAAAAATTTAGAGCTGAAGTAAGTGAGCAACAAGGTGCTAACTGATTTAGACTTTTCTCATCTCCCTCGCGAAAAAGCTGAACAAGCGTTTATAATCGCCGAAGAATTAAAACAACGCGAAATTCGTAAACAATCACGCGACGATTTTTTAAGTTTCGTTAGGTTAATGTGGCCATCGTTCATAGAAGGCTACCACCATCGTAAAATGTCACAAACTTTTAATCGCGTAGCTAGAGGCGAATTAAAACGTGTAATTATTAATATGGGTCCACGACACTCAAAATCAGAAATGTCGTCATATATGCTTCCATCTTGGCTCTTGGGTCTTAAACCTGACTTAAAAATTATTCAAGCTACGCATACAGGTGAGTTGGCTGTACGTTTTGGTCGTAAAATTCGTGACCTTGTAGATACGCAAGATTATAAAAAGGTGTTTCCAGATGTATCACTTAGAGCAGATTCCAAAGCGGCAGGAAGATGGGAAACTGCCAAAGGAGGAGAATACTTTGCGGCAGGTGTTGGTGGAGCTATTACTGGTCGCGGTGCTGATGTTCTTATTATTGATGATCCCCACTCGGAACAAGACGCCATGAGTGAAACGGCGATGGAATCAGCGTATGAATGGTATACGTCTGGACCTCGTCAACGTCTACAGCCTGGAGGGACAATCATCCTTGTGATGACAAGATGGTCGAAAAAAGACCTAACAGGGCAACTAATTAAGGCTCAAGCTCTCGATCCAAAGGCTGATCAATGGGAAATTATAGAATTTCCTGCAATTATGCCGTCAGGAAACCCTTGTTGGCCTGAATTTTGGAAAATTGAAGAGCTTGAAGGGGTTAGAGCATCACTTCCACACGCAAAATGGGCTGCACAGTGGATGCAAGAGCCTACAGGTGGCGAAGGAGCCATAATAAAACGCGAATGGATACAAACTTGGGATAAAAAAGAGCCTCCTATGCCCGAATATATCATACAAAGTTATGATACAGCGTTTTCAAAGTCAGAAAAAGCCGATTTTAGTGCTATAACAACGTGGGGGGTCTTTAAAAATGACGAAGACCACGGAAATTACCACATAATTTTGCTTGATTCAGTCAAAGATAGGCTTGATTTTCCTGAATTGAAGAAAGTAGCTTACGAAAGTTATATACATTGGGAGCCAGATTCAGTTATTATCGAAGCGAAAGCCTCTGGGATGCCCCTAACGCACGAATTAAGAGCTATGGGCATACCTGTGCAAAATTATACGCCTACTAGAGGGAATGATAAGATTGCTAGGACTAACGCTGTGGCACCCATTTTTGAGTCTGGACTGGTATGGATACCAGAAACGAGGTTCGGTGAAGAGCTTATCGAAGAATTATGCGAATTTCCCAACGGAGAAAACGACGATTTGGTCGATTCTACGACTCAAGCCTTGTTAAGATTTAGACAAGGAGGGTTTATACGTCAGCCCTCTGACTATGAAGAAGACGAATTAGAGTATAAATTAAAGAGTTTTACATATTATTGAGGTAAGTTATGGCTGTTGAAAAATCCATTGTTCCGATGTTTGATAACCCCTCAGAAGCTCTTGAAGTAGAGGTTATTGAAGAAGACCAGCCTTCTCTTTTTTCTGAAGACGATACTGTAATGCTGGAAGATGGTGGAGCAATCGTAGGATACGTTGAAGAGGACAATAAAGATGAAGAGGATGACTTCTACGCTAATCTCGCTGAAGAAATGGATGAAAGAGACTTACAAGACCTCGCTTCAGATCTTGTTTCGTCCTATAAAGATGATTTGGAATCGCGTCAGGATTGGTTGGATACATATACTGACGGCTTGGACCTTTTGGGTATTAAGACTGAAGATCGCGATGAGCCGTTCAGAGGGTCTTCTGGCGTTACCCATCCGTTACTTGCGGAAGCTGCGACTCAGTTTCAAGCGCAAGCCTACAAAGAGCTGATTCCTCCTGGAGGTCCAGTCCAAACACGGATTATAGGTGAGCATACTAGAGAAGTTGAAGAACAAGCGGAGCGTGTTCGTAACTTTATGAACTTTATGATTCTAGACGTTATGGAGGAATACGATCCAGAGCTAGATCAGATGCTTTTTTACTTACCGCTTTCAGGTTCAGCTTTCAAGAAAACATATTTTGACCCTAGCTTTAGTAGACCTGTAAGTAAATTCGTTATGCCAGACGATTTAATCGTTTCGTATACTGAATCTAATTTAGACACTTGTTCTCGTATCACTCATTCTGTAGTGATGAATTCAAATGACGTTTTAAAATTACAATTTGATGGATTTTATCGCGATATAGAGATACAAGAAGAAGGGTCAGACTATAACGAAAACGAAGCTAAAGAAAAAATAGCCGATTTAACAGGTTTTCGTAGAACTATACAGAATGAAGAAAGTGTTACTCTTTTAGAGATGCATGTTGATTTAAGCCTTCCAGGATTTGAACATGTAGATGAAAACGGCGAAGAAACAGGTATAGCTGATCCTTATATTGTTACGTTACATGAAGATACTAACGAAATTTTATCTATAAGACGTAATTATAAAAAAGAAGACCCTCAAAGAAGAAAAATTCGTTATTTTACTCATTATAAGTTCCTTCCAGGATTAGGTTTTTATGGTTTCGGTCTAATCCATATGATTGGGGGGCTTACTAAATCAGCCACTTCTATCTTACGTCAATTAATTGATGCAGGGACATTAGCTAATTTACCAGCAGGATTTAAAGCACGTGGTCTTCGCGTTCGCGATGAGGACTTACCGCTACAGCCTGGAGAATTTCGTGATGTAGATGCTCCAGGATCATCTATACGAGAGGCGATTATGCCTTTGCCGTACAAAGAACCATCTTCAACCTTATTACAAATGCTAGGTGTCCTTGTAGAGAGCGGTAGACGTTTTGCGGCAGTAACTGACCTTACAGTAGGTGAGGGTAGTCAGGCGAACCCTGTAGGGACAACAGTAGCTCTTTTAGAACAAGGAACAAAGATTCTATCTGCAATTCATAAGCGTTTACATTATGCTCAACGTCAAGAATTACGGATATTAGCAGAAGTTATTAAGAATTATTTGCCTAATGAATATCCTTATCAAGTTCCTAACGCTAATTCTCAAGTAAAAGTAGATGATTTTGACGATAGGATTGATGTTGTTCCTGTTAGTGATCCTGCTATGTTTAGCATGAGTCAAAGAGTAACAATAGCTCAAACTCAACTACAAATGGCTCAAGCAGCTCCTCAAATACATGATTTACATGAAGCATATAGACGTATGTATTCTGCATTAGGTATACAAAATATAGATGATTTGTTACCTCCAAAAGATGAGGCGATACCTAAAGACCCTGTAAGTGAAAATATAGATTCATTAATAGGTAAACCTTTAAAAGCATTCCAAAGTCAAAACCACGATGCACATGTAGCTACTCATTCATCTTTTTTACAAGATCCTAATATACAAAAGAATCAAATCGCTAGTTCAGTATTGATGGCACATATGCAAGAACATCTCGGTATGAAGTATAAACAGCAAGTTGAGCAGATACTTGGAAGACCTTTACCTCCTGAAGGAATGGTAATGGATCCAGAACAAGAAGCGGCTTTAGCGGAGGCAACTGCGATGGCAACACAACAAATATCTCAAATGGCACAACAAGCCGCTGGCACAGGTCAAGCTGATCCGATTGTACAACTGAAACAACAAGAACTTCAGATCCAACAATCAGAAGTACAACGTAAAGCTATGGCTGATCAGCAAAAAGCTCAACTGGAGGCCGCTAAACTACAACAAGAAGCAGCTCTTAAAAGAGCTGAAATATCTTCAGACGAGGATATTGCTGCGCTTCGTGCTAACGTAACCATGGCAACAAGGAAAAAATAAATGAGTAATACACGTGTTAAAGAGCTTTTAGAAAAAATTGAAACTGAAACTGATCCTGATAAGTTGGATATATTACGATTCGACTTAACAGAAGCCATGGGTCAAAAAGATAAAGGTGTTAAAAAACGTAAAAAAGGTGGGTCAGAAATGACCGATAAGCAAAAGAAATTTGCAGCTTTAGCCCCTCCAACAGATAAAATTACCTATGCAGATAGAATTGCAGGTGCTACAGGTAAAGTTGCAAAAGCAGCTGGCGGTGGACGAGCAGCTTTTGCTGGCGGCGGCGGTGGAGATGAAGTTTTAGCCGCACGTCGTTGTAAAGGTGGTGGTATCGCTATAAAGGGTACGGACTTTAAAGGCACTTTTTAAATGGATTTAGTTTCATATCTTTTAACTAAGGTAGAAAAAAGACAGACAGAGATAAGCGAAACTTTGATGTCTAATGGCGTAAAAAACATGGAAGAATATAAACATTACATGGGTCAAGTTTACGCTTTAGGAGAAATGGAACAAATTTTAAGAGAAACTAGAAATAGATTGGAGAATGACGACGATGAGTAAAAGGTTATTCGTTCCTGACCACATCCTTGAAAAGGAAAAGGAACGCCGAGCTTCAGCTAAAATTTCTGAAGTATCGTCTAATCGGTTTGATCCTATGCAATTTTTGCCAGATCAAGAAAATAAAGATTCAGCCTCTGCTTTGGAAAAACTTCCAAAGCCAACAGGGTGGAGAGTCTTACTCCTTCCGTATACACCATCTAAAGAAACTAAAGGTGGTATTCTTCTCGCGGATGAAACGATTGAGCGTAATCGGCTTGCTACCAATATAGGGTATGTGGTTAGTATTGGTCCTGATGCATATAAAGATGAAAATAAGTTCCCAGATGGTCCTTGGTGTAAAGAGGGTGATTGGGTTCTTTTTGGAAGATATGCTGGTTCTCGTTTTAAAATAGATGGTGCTGAACCTCGTATTCTTAACGATGACGAGATTATTGCTACTATCACTGATCCTCGCGATATAATGGTTGTATAGGAGAGATAAATGGCCGAAGCGCAAGAAAAGAAACAAGAAGACCTCTTTGAAGAACAAGAGGAAATAAATGTTGAAGTAGAAGAAGAAGAATCTACAGAAGAAGCACCAGTTGCAGCTTCTGAAGAGACCTCTGAAGAGCATGAACAATACTCTGAGGGTGTTAAAAAACGTATTGATCGTTTAACTTATAAAATGAGAGAAGCAGAAAGACGCGAACAAGCCGCGATAGATTATGCTAAAAAGTTAAAAGACGATAACGATAAACTCTCAACAAATTACAGTCAAGCTAGTACGACTCTTGTTAATGAAACAGGAGGACGTATTAAGAGCGAGTTAGCTGAAGCTAAACGAGCTTTAAAAGCCGCTTATGAAGAAGGCGACTCAGAAGCTATGGCTGATGCTCAAGAAATGGTAGCTAAGTTAAGTGTCCAAAACGATAGAATCGCGCAACAGCAAGCAAAATTAGAGGCAAGAGAAAAAGAAGTTTCAGAACAAATTTCTAATCCTCAGCCTCAGCAAACTGTTGCCCAGCCTCAACCACAGGTCGACCCAAGAGCTGAAAAATGGGCAAATGAGAACGAATGGTTTGGAAAAGATGAAGCAATGACCTTTACAGCGTTCTCAATTCATCGTAAACTGATTGAAGAAGAGGGGTTTGACCCTTCATCAGAAGACTATTATGACGAAATTAATAATAGGCTTCGTAAGGAATTCCCTCATAAGTTTGAGGGTCAAAAATCAGAGGGCAATCGGAAACCCGTCCAGACTGTTGCCCCTGCTTCTAGGAATGTAAAAACTGGACGCAAGACTGTTCGTTTGACTCAAAGTCAAGTGGCCATTGCTAAAAAACTCGGCGTTCCCCTAGAGGAATATGCGAGACACGTGAAGGAGGCTTAGTATGTCTGAAATCTCAAATAGAACTCCTCGCGCTGCTGAAACACGCTCAAAGCAAGAGCGCAGAAAGCCTTGGAGACCATCATCGTCTCTCGAAGCACCAACGCCTCCTGAGGGCTATAAATTCAGGTGGATTCGTACAGAAGTTCGTGGTGAAGAAGACCGAAAGAATGTTTCTGGAAGAATTCGTGAAGGATATGAACCTGTTCGCGCAGAAGATTATCCAGACTTCGATGTGCCTACTATTGAAGACGGAAAGCATGCAGGAGTCATTGGTGTAGGAGGACTTATGTTGGCAAAGGTGCCAGAGGAAATTGCTGAAAGTCGTCAGGAGTATTTTCAAAATAGAACTTCAGATCAAATGACGGCTGTAGACAATGACCTTATGAAGGAACAGCATCCTTCAATGCCGATTACAAAAGATCGGCAATCTCGTGTAACCTTTGGTGGTCCGAACACTAAGTAGGCCACTTTTGTAACCTATGGAAGGTAGAAGAAAATGGCAAATAACGACGCCGCTTTTGGACTAAAGCCTGTCCGTATGCTCAGTGGAGTTTCTAACTTTACTACAAACGAATATCCTATTGCGTCTGGAGCAACTGGCCCTATTTTTCAGGGCATGCTCGTAATCATGGATGCAGGTGGTGGGGGAGATATTCTTCCTGGAACCAATACTGCAGATGATAGTGTAGGTGTATTTAATGGTTGTAGTTATACTGATCCTACGACAAAAAAGAAGATCTTTAGCAATTTTTATCCTGGAAGTATTGCTGCTTCTGATATTGTTGCTCAAGTTATTGACGATCCAGACACAGTTTTTGAAATTCAGTGTGACGGAACGCTTGCGCAAGCTAGTGTTGGTGCGAACGCTGATACCACTTCAATGACTTCTGGTAGCACAACTACTGGTAAGTCTTCTGGAGAAATTTCAGCAACTACGGCTTCTGGTTCAGCGCAACTTCGGATTATCGGTATCTCTCGGGATCCTGATAATAGTGATCAATCGTCTAATAATACGAATGCTTACGTTATTATCAACGAGCATGCGTATAAGACAACAACTGGCACTAAGTAGGAGGGTTGACTAATGCCTATTTCAAGAGCACAACTCGCCAAAGAACTTGAGCCAGGACTCAATGCCCTCTTTGGCATGGAATATGATCGTTACGAAAACGAGCATGCAGAAATTTTTGATACTGAATCTTCAGATCGTGCATTTGAAGAAGAGGTAATGCTTGCTGGTTTTGGTAGCGCACCAACCAAAAATGAAGGTGGAGCGGTAAATTTTGATGACGCGCAAGAGTCATTTACTTCTCGCTACACACACGAAACCATCGCATTAGCTTTTTCAATTACTGAGGAAGCAATAGAGGATAACTTGTACGATCGTTTAGCGTCTCGTTATACTCGCGCTTTGGCTCGTTCTATGGCACATACAAAGCAAGTTAAGGCAGCTAATGTCCTTAATAATGCCTTTGATAACACTGTAACTGGTGGTGATGGCGTTGAGCTTTGTTCAACAGTTCATCCGCTTTCTGGTGGAGGAACATTTGCAAATGAGCCGTCAACTGACGCTGATTTGAATGAAACTTCTCTGGAAGACTTCCTTATCAGTATTTCTGGGTTCGTAGATGAGCGTGGTTTAAAAATTGCTCTTAGGGGTATGAAGCTAATTATACCTTCTTCGCTTCAGTTTGTTGCGGAGAGATTGTTAGCGTCTGCTCTAAGAACAGGCACTGCTGATAACGATATCAATGCTCTTCGTAGCAGAGGTATGTTACCAGAAGGCTACGCTATAAATCACTTCCTAACTGATACAGATGCGTTCTTTATTAAAACGGACGCACCTAATGGGTTTAAGCACTTCGAACGTGCGCCGATTAAAACCCAAATGGAAGGTGATTTCGATACTGGTAACATGCGGTTTAAAGCTCGTGAGCGTTATAGCTTCGGCTTCTCTGACCCACGTTGTGTGTTTGGCTCTAAAGGAGCTTAACATAAAAACGATTGAGAAAAGGGCGACTTGCGAGTTGCCCTTTTTTCGTTTACAGTATTAATTCCTGACAGCTCAAGGGGAGCTGACATTAGCCAAGACAGGAGACTTAAATGGCTACTACTACCTTTAGCGGAGCAGTCCGTTCTAAAAATGGTTTTCAAGTAATTAATGAAAGCTCTACGACTGGAGCGATTACGCAGACTGGTTTTTCTGTTAATGCAACAGGACAGCTTGTTTCTATGGGAACACGTAAAATTCAATCTTTTGCAGGATCATTAGCAGCAACAAACGCTGCCGCTACTGCTTATGCAGATGGTGATTGTCTTGTAGAGTTAGGTACTCTTAACGTAGATGCGCCTGATGGTTTAGTAACACCCAGTAAAATCTTTGTGCATAGGGCGTTAATTGGTATTACTACAGCTGCTGGTCAGACTTTAGCTGGAAACCTTGCTTTGAGTGCTACAAGCGGTACAGCAACTAATGCAGCTGTTAGTGGAACTGAAGTAGTTGGTGCTGGTGTAACATCGTTTAATGAACAGTTGAGTGCTACTCAATCTATTACTGAGATCGATGTAAACTTTAACGATACAGCTGGTAATTACCATATTTTTGTACCTAATATCACAGCGGCTGTTGCAAATGTTCATCTTTATGCAAGAGCAACAACTACAGTGAATGCTGACGTTACTGCTGGAAGGTTTACAGTTGAACTAGAATACTCAGTATTCTAAGGAGGTTGACATGGCCGATGCCGTAACATCTCAAACGCTAGTCGATGGTCAAAAAACAGCTGTACTAAAGTTCACTAATGTATCTGATGGCACTGGGGAAAGCGCAGTCAAAAAAGTAGATGTATCTGCTTTAGCGACTAATTCTGCTGGTGCTACATGTACAAGAGCTACTATAGAAAAGATATGGTGGCAGTGTAATGGTATGAAAGTCAAGATTTTATTTGACGCTAGTACCGATGCTTTTTGTATTGAACTGGGTGAAAATCAAAGTGGTCACCATGACTATTCTTCTTTTGGAGGCTTAAGTAACAATGCTGGCTCTGGAGTAACTGGAGATATTATGTTCACAACAGTTGGACATTCTTCTGCAGATACTTACACAATAATTATGCAGGTCAGAAAGAGTTATGATTAATGGCTCGTAAAAAAGCTAAAAATCCTCCAAAAACTAAAAAATATTTCCGCTCCACAAAAAGTGGGGCGGGAATGACTAAAGCTGGAGTCGCTCGTTATAGGCGAGAGAATCCTGGAAGTAAGTTAAAAACTGCAGTTACAGGTAAAGTTAAAAAAGGCAGTAAAGCAGCAAAAAGGCGTAAGTCATTTTGTGCTAGATCTGCAGGACAAATGAAAAAGTTTCCGAAAGCGGCAAGAGATCCTAACAGCCGTTTACGTCAAGCTCGTAGAAGATGGAAGTGTTAATTATGGCTACAGCTAAAAAGACAACTCGAAAAAAGACTACAGCAGCTTCAACTGTTTTATCAAAATTAGAAAAACATGAGGCTGAGTGTTTGATAAGATATCAACATATTGAAGAACGTCTTAAAGAACAAAATGAAAAATTAAAAGATTTAGATAAAAAAATCTATGGCATTGGTATTTTAATTATTGTTGTTGCTGGCTTAGAGAAGTTGTTTTGACGATATCTAGAGGAAGTATGCCGCAACAGATATCTAAGCCTCCACAAAAGAAAAAGTGGAGTGCTAAAAGAAAGAGGTCTATAAACTGTAAAAAACCTAAAGGTTTTAGCGAAAAAGCATATTGCGCAGGGAAAAGGAAAAATGCACGTAAGAAGGGTTAAAAAAGTCATAAAAGGTCTTAAAAAAGCATCTAAATTACATGCAAAACAAGCTAAGTCTTTAGGGACTTTAGTAAAAAATAAAAAGTTTAAAAATTATGGTAAAAAGAAAAGAAGATCCTAAAAAAGGCACAGGTAAAAAGCCAAAGGGTAGTGGAAGAAGATTATATACGGATGAGAATCCGAAGGATACAGTATCTATAAAGTTTGCTACTCCAGCTGATGCTAGAGCCACAGTAGCTAAAGTTAAAAAAGTTAGGAAACCTTTTGCTAGGAAAATACAAATACTGACAGTTGGTGAGCAAAGAGCTAAAGTTATGGGAAAAACCGAAGTTGCACGTATATTTCGGCAAGGTAAAGAAAGCATAAGGAGGGCTAACAAAAATGCCTAAAGACGCTTGTTATCGCAAAGTAAAAGCTCGTTATAGAGTATTTCCGAGTGCTTATGCTTCAGGTGCTATTGCTAAATGTAGAAAGGTTGGTGCTGCTAACTACGGCAAAGGTAGCAAAAAGAAGAAAGTTGCTAAAGCCTCTAACGGAGGATATGGTAAAACACTTGCGAATCAGACAGCAAAACGTCCTAGTAAAAATCCAAATATTGCTAGGGGCTGTGGTAAGGTTATGAATGATAGACGTAAAGTGACAAAGATTTTGTGAGTTAATTATGGCTGTTCGTAAGACAAAATCAGGATTAGCTTTAAAAAGATGGTTTAAAGAAGATTGGAAAGATGTACGCACTGGCAAGAAATGTGGCAGAAAGAAGGGTGAAAAACGCGGAACTCCTTATTGTCGCCCTTCCAAGCGTATTTCTTCTAAAACTCCTAAAACAACTGGTGAATTGTCAGCTAGTGAAAAAAGAAGTAGAGTTAGGCAGAAAGTGAAGTTAGGGCAACCTTCTAAGGGGAAGCCTCGTAATGTACAACCTCTAAGAAGGAAGAAGAGGAAAAAAGCATGATGAAGAAAAAAGGAATGGCGAAAGGCGGCATGAGAGGTGGCGTTAGAAGACGTTCAGGAGGTGGTTCTGAAAGTGATGACGCAGCTAAAAAATTAGCTAAATCACGAGAAACAGGAAAATTAACTTCTAAAGATATTGCAGCAGCCAAAGAAGTTATTGAGGAGTTAAATCCTGGAAAAACGATGGATGTAACTGGCATGGCTATGGGCGGCATGGTTGATGAAAAAGCTGTCGGTAGAATGATGGGCGGCGGTCGTCCTAAAGGCATGGCAAAAGGCGGTGCTATGGGTGGTGTCAAGAGACGATCTAAGGGCGGTGCTATGGGCGGCGTTAAGAGACGATCTAAGGGCGGTGCTTCTGGCGGTCTTAATGCGGCCATAAAAAGAGTTAAGGCTAAGAAGTAAATTGCCTTATCTTCAAAGTAACATCACGCACTTTAAATGCTGGGTGCGTAGAGAGTACACGCATAACCATGCAAAATACCATGGTGAGTTTTTACACGCTATGGCTATTGCAGTAACAACGATGCCCAGTCGTTGTTTAAGTTTTCAAGTGTTGTTTACAGGTTTCGAAGTAGATGACACAGATGAACCTAATGTTCATGGGGGAGCAATGTGGGCTAGAATGCCCATAACAGCATTAGTTGGTGATACTCCTTTTGATCAATGGCCAGAGCCTATGCCTGTTCATTTTGCCCAGCCGTGGGATTGTATGTCACATACACACGCAGTTTATCGTTTAGACCGCGCTCATCCTTGCCCATGGCTTGCTAAAATAGATGGTCAATTTTTTCCAGCAAAATATTACTTTACTGTAGATTATACAGAAAGCGAAGTTGCAGATGATCCAGCTCAACATAAACAAAGTCATGTTCTTGAGCTTTTAGATGCTGGTAAGTGGACAGGAAATATAGTCGCTTTACCGAATAACAGAGTTCGTGTTACGCATCCTGCTTGGTTTGCAACAGGAGAAGGACCACCTGATTTTAGACCCTCACAGCATATTCACTATTCAAAGTCAGATTTAGACTATACAATGGACGTAAATCAGATCTTCGATAATTTATATGCGAAGGATAAGTAATGGCTGTTTCTAATTCTAGAGACTTCAATATAGACGTAGCTGAAGCCATTGATGAGGCTTACGAGCGTTGTGGGGGTGAAGGTAAAACAGGGTATTCCTTAAGAAGCGCACGTCGTTCCTTAAATATTATGTTAGCAGAATGGGCTAATAGAGGGATAAATTTATTTACTGTCGAACAAGTTACCACAACTTTAACAGCAGGAACAGCTAATTATACACTGGGTATTGACACGATAGATATCTTAGAAATGGTTATCCGTCGTAATAATACGGATACTTCGGTAGATAGGATATCTCGTAGTGCTTATTTAAATTTACCAAATAAAACAAGCACTGGTAAACCCTCGCAGTTTTTTGTTGATAGACAAGTAAATCCTGTTTTATATTTATGGCAAACTCCTGAAAATTCTACTGATCAAATAATTTATTATCGTTTAGTTCGTATAGACGATGCTGACGATTATACGAATGATTTCGATGTTCCGTTTAGGTTTTTCCCATGTCTAGTTGCAGGTTTAGCCTATTATCTTTCTATTAAAGTTGCTCCCGATAGATCAGCTATGTTAAAATCTATGTATGATGAAGAGTTTACTAGAGCTGCCTCAGAAGATAGAGATAGGTCAAGTCTTCAGCTAGTGCCAAGGATACTAACTTAAATGGCGTATGCTAGGGGAAAACATGCATATTTTATATCTGACAGAAGTGGAATGAGATTTCCTTATTCTGAAAGAATAAAAGAATGGACAGGTTTAGTTGTACATAGGTCTGAATTTGAAGAAAAACATCCTCAGTTAGAGCCTAGTAATAATGTTTCAGATGCTACCGCTTTGAGACAGCCTCGTCCTGACACAGCTAGAATTGAAAATGAAAAAATATCTTTACCTATTTTTGATTTAGTAACTTTATCTTTTCAAAATAATGCGCCTAAAGCACAAACTCAATTAGGAACAGTAACGATTGGTGGAGATGTTGTTTCTGTTATTCCTAACCTTACAGTTGTTACAGGTGTTACTGGCACAGGTTCTATAAACAATGTAACTGTTACAGGCACAGGTACAGGTATTGCGGCAACTTACACAGTAACTGTTGTTGGGGGCAATCCAGTTAATCATCCGTATTATAATGTAGGTTCTGCTAATAAATTTGCTATAGACGGATCTACTGCTACAGCGGATGTATTATTAAATTTGTCAGAGGGTAGCACTTATAGGTTTGATCAAAGTGATTCCTCTAATTCAGGTCATCCTTTACGTTTTAGCACTACTGCAAATGGTACACATGGTGGTGGATCTGAATATACTACTGGAGTTACGACTAACGGAACTCCTGGATCTGCAGGAGCATATACACAAATAACAGTAGCTTCTGGCGCACCAACATTGTATTACTATTGCACTAATCATAGTGGCATGGGCTGGCAGGCGAACACACCATGAGTTATACATATACAGAACTAAAGACTGCAATTAAAGATTATACAGATAATCAAGAGGCCACTTTTGTTTCACATCTGGATAGATACATATTAGCCGCTGAAGAACGTATTTTTAAAAATGTAGATCTCGAATTTTTTAGAAAAAATGCGACAGGTGTAACGGCAGCTAATAATGAGTTTTTAGCAGTGCCAGCAGATTATTTATCTTCTTTTAGTTTATCGGTAACAAACAATAATTCTAAAGAATTTTTACAGCAAAGAGATGTAAATTTTATACAAGAGTATAATCCAAACCCAGCTACAACAGGGGTTCCACGATATTATGCTGTTTATGATCTAAATAATTTTATTCTAGCACCCACTCCAAACGCTATTTTTAACGCAGAAATTCATTATTACCACAGACCAGAAAGTCTTACTGCTAATAAAATAACAATCACAGTCAATAATGTAGCTGGGGTTTTTCAAGCTAACGAAAAAATAACAGGAGGCACGAGCGCAGAAACTACAACGATTAACACACTTACAACTGCTACAGAGTTTGTAATAATCGTTCCAACAGGCGATTTTGTTGTAGGAGAGTTAATTACAGGAGGGACAAGCGGTGCTGTAGGAACAATAGTTACTATCGGTGAAGACACAACTAAGACATGGTTAAGTACCAATGCACCGAATACGATGTTATATGGGTCTTTAGTTGAAGCGTATACGTTTATGAAGGGTGAGGCAGACTTAATTACTCTTTATCAAAATAGATTTGTAGAGTCTTTATCTCGTCTTAAAAATTATGGCGAAGCTATGGAAAATACAGATACTTATAGGGATGGATTAGTAAGAGTGAATAGAACATGAAAAAAGTTAAAGATAAGTTAAAAGGAAAATCTATTGCCCTTGTTGGTTTAGGGCAAACTTTTTCTGATTTTGTAAATGCGAAAATTAACTCTCATGAGTTTGATGAAGTTTGGGGCATAAATAGTATTGGTGCTATTTTTCATGTTGACCGAACATTTATGATGGATCCAGTTTCTAGGTTTTTAGATAGTGACTTAGCAGGAACTCAAACAGGGGTTGCCAGAGAATTTTTAAATAAAAATAAATCTCCGATATATTCTTGCCAAAAAGACGAAAGAATCCCAGAGATAGAATTGTATCCGTTAGATGAAGTCGTTAAAAAACTTGGATTTTGTTATTTTAATAATACAGTTGCATACGCTGTTGCTTATGCTATATGGAAAGAAGTAGAAAAAATAAGTTTTTATGGTATTGATTTTACATATAAATCGAATGTTTCTTTTGCGGAGGCAGGTCGAGCTTGTGTAGAGTTTTGGTGTTCTGTTGCAATATCTAAAGGCGTAAAAGTAGAAGTGGCTAAAAATTCCTCTCTTTTAGACTCTAATGTTCCAGAAAATGAAAAGTTATATGGATACCATAGACTTGATGATCCATTAGTACAAAGATTTTCAGAAGAGGGTTTGATGATTGTTCCACAGACTTCTTTAGAATCTCCAGAGCCAAAAGAGTTTACAGAGCCAGAGGGTGTTTTAATTGGTAGACACGATATAGAGGGCGTGACTTATCACGCAAACGGACGTGCTTGATTTAGGAACAGCTCAAGTAAATACAGTTAATGTTATGACATCTGATGAAGGTGGTTTGTCAGATGAACAAATAGTTGATTTAGTCTTAGATAAAATTATTTTAGTTTCAGATAACGCACCTCCTGCTATAAAAGATCAAGCTCTTATTTTTCGAGATAATATAAGAAATATTTTGTATTCTTATGTTCAATTTACAAAAAAGCAAGAACGAGCTACGATAACGCAGACTTTATTGAGAGCAGGTCATGAAGATTTGGCCAATATTATAAGGAGACTATAATGGCAATCGCACAAGCAATGTGTACAGCGTTCAAACAAGAGTTGTTGCTAGGTACACACAATTTTGCAACAAATGGTAATGCGTTTAAATTAGCTTTGTACGCAGAGGGTAGTGGTGGTAAATCAAGCACTACAGCCACTTTAGGAGCAACTACAACAGCTTTTGTTACAACAGGCGAAGTCGCCTCTAGTGGTACTTATACTACAGGAGGAGGAACACTTACAAAAGTAGCTCCTTCAACTTCAGGAACTACAGCTCTTACCGATTTTGCTGATCTTAGCTTTACTACAGCAACAATTACTGCAATGGGTGCGTTGATCTACAACAGCACAAACAGCAACAAAGCTGTAGCGGTGTTGGATTTTAGTTCCAACAAAACATCTACTTCAGGAACTTTCACTATTCAGTTTCCTACAGCAGATGCGAGTAACGCTATTATACGAATAGCCTAATGAGGTAACTTGTGTCAGATCTTCTTTCAGGTTGGGGACGAGGAAGTTGGGGTTCTGGGGCATGGAACCAAGGTGCACCTGTTGAGGTAACAGGAGTAGCTGCAACAGGGGCTGTAGGTTCTATTACCACAGAAGGTTCTAACATTCATGTTCCCACAGGAGTTGCAGGAACAGGTTCAGTAGGTAGTGTAACTGTAGCCGCCTCTGCGTCAGTGAGTGTAACAGGAGTTGCAGGTACAGGTTCGGTAGGTAGTGTAGGTTTCAGTCTTGGAGCAGCTTTCGCTGTTACAGGTTCTGCTGGCACAACAAGTTTAGGGACTGTAACTCCGTCTGTAGCTATCGTTGTGTCCCCCACAGGAGTATCAGGGACAGCCTCAGCAGGCACAGGGACAAGCGCACCTATTCAATCTTTAGGATTTTCTGTAACAGGAGTATCTGCTACAGGATCAGTTGGAGAAGAAGTTCTTTGGAGACCAGTTGTTCCATCACAAAGACCAAGTTGGACAGACATAGCAGCATAAGGACAGAAAAATGGCAAGCACCTATGTAAATGATTTAAGACTTAATGAGCTGGGTACTGGCGATGGTTCTGGTACTTGGGGAACTACAACCAATACTAATCTTGAGCTGATTGGAGAGGCACTTGGGTTTGGCACTGAAGCTATAACTACTAACGCAAATACTCATACAAGCACAATAGCTGATGGATCAACTGACCCAGCTAGATCTATGTACATTAAGTATACTGGTGCTTTAGATTCCGACTGCACCATTACCATTGATCCTAACACGATTAGTCGAGTTCACATCATTGAGAACGCTACAACAGATAGTGGCTCTAGTGGTCCATACAACATTATTATTAAACAAGGTTCAGGGGCGACAGTTACCATAGCTAATGGCAATACTGCTATGGTTTATCTTGATGGAGCAGGTAGTGGAGCCGCTGTTGTAAATGCTTTAACTAATCTTAGTGCAAGTTACGGCAATCTTAGCATCGGTCAAGATGCTGATGCTGATGATCTGACAGGCGATAGTGCTGTGGGTCGTTTAACGATAGGCGCAGGTGAAGATCTGAATCTGTATCATGGTGGCACTAATTCTTACATTGTTAATGACACAGGTGATCTAATCATAGACACTGCTGGGGATATTCAACTTGATGCTGCTGGTAATGATTTTAAGTTTTTGGCTAGTGGAACAGAGATACTGAATATCACTAACTCATCAAGTGATGTTGTGATTAAGCCTGTTGTGGACGCAAAAGACATTATCTTCCAACAACGAGACGGCACTGCCGTTATGACTGTTGAAGATAACGTCTCTTTAGCCATTAATAATGACGTAACTGTTGCAGGAAGAGCGGTAGGCACAGTAACTCCTGTTAGTTTAGGCACTGGAAGCAGTCCAGACACGGCTGAGTGCGATATGGCGTTAAGTAATGATTTTTCTATTACTGTAGCGAGTGATGGCTGTTTGTTATCATTTGCTAACGAAATAGCAGGGCAGTCGGGTAACATTCATTTTAATAATCCGAATGGTCAAACGATTACTTATGGTGGTGAAATAGCCATAAATGCAACCGCCGCCACCTCTCTTAATAGTGCTGGTGTGTATCAATTATCTTATTTCTGTATAGGCACAGGAAATAACGAAGTGTTGGTTACAGTTTCTGGAGCTTTGACCTAATGAGTTTAATTAAATCAAATGGCGGTGGACTTGGCGGCTCTGGCTCTCCTGGAGGTGCGTTAGGTACATTTTATAGCCATTCAATTGGTCAATCTTTGCGTATGAATACAGCAGATAGTGCTTATTTATCAAGAACCAGTGTTTCTGGCGGTAGCACTAACACCATGACATATTCAAGCTGGGTCAAACGAGTTGAGCCAGGAGTTTATCATCTACTTTGGTATGGTAAAGGCACAAATTATGATGCTATTTGGATTGGAGAAGATAATCAAATTCAAGTAATATTTAATTCAACATCAAGTGGATATCCAAAATGGACTTTTAAGTTAAGAGATCCATCCGCATGGTTTAATATTGTTGTAAAAATTAAATTGGATGAGTCAACTGATACGGACAGAGTAAAGCTCTACATTAATGGTGTGGATCAAGGCGATGCTTCAAACTATCCATCAAG
>TARA_R100001480_G_scaffold1578_1_pt1 | contig 19026 bp, 24 predicted proteins | sample TARA_R100001480 | Tara Oceans TARA_R100001480 (sample SAMEA2622212) | marine metagenome | biome: marine biome (ENVO:00000447); feature: mesopelagic zone (ENVO:00000213) & marine oxygen minimum zone (ENVO:01000065); material: "saline water (ENVO:00002010), including plankton... | reverse complement strand
CGTTTACAATCAGAAGACCGTGCTCATCGTATAGGTCAAACAAATAAAGTAACTTATATTGATTTAGTAGCTAAAGGTACAGTAGACGAAAAAATAGTGAAAGCCTTGCGTAATAAATTAGATTTAGCACAAGAAGTTTTAGGTGATGAAAAGTGGAAGGATTGGATTAATTAATAACCTCTATAAAAGTTCATTCTTTCCATAGCTTCGACTTGACCTCCGTCCTCCATTTTCTCTATTTTTTCAATATCTCCACCTAAATTATACATAGGCATCATAGGTCCACCACCTGCCATATCTTTAACAGTTTTGCCAGTAATTTTTTCTACGACATCTTTGTTATTTTTAGCAAGAGCTTGCAATCCAGGATTTAAATCATCTTTAGATATTTCATTACCATCAGCATAGCCCATAAGCTCACCACCATCAGCCATACCTATTTGTTGTAATACAACAGCTTTAGCTTTGTCAAGAATATCTAAAGCTACTTGTGGGTTACCTTGTGAACGACCTACAACAGCACTAGCAAGTTTTACTGCGTCGTCATCAGTATCTACCATGTTTTCTCTTTGCATCATTTCTGGTGCCATATCTTGCATTAAAGAGGGGCTGTTATTCATAGCCATTGGTGCAGGTGCTTCGCCACCCATAGGCATTCCGCTACTCATTGGAGCACCACCTTGTTGTTGCATCATACGAAGTTGGTCTAATTTATCAAGTCCCATAATACCATTAGCCATTTTTATCTCCTTGGTCTAAATCCATTTTGAAATATTTGTGTTGTCATTGTATCACCTTGTTGACTTTGAGGCAACCTCATGATACCTCGATTCAAAGCACCACCTAGTCTCATACCATTACTACCTACAGGTAATTCTGGTCTAAGAATATCATCTGGAGGTGGTATTCTTATCGGCGGTGGTGGGAACTTAGGCGGTATAGGTATACGAACAGGATCAGGTTTATTTACTGGCGGGAACATTCCAGGTGCCATACCAAAAGCTGATGGTTTTATGTTCATAGCAATACTCGGTACGCCGCTCTGATAATTTCTAGAAGGTCTATAAAACGGTCTCTTATTATCCACAGCTGGGGTATTATTAACAGGTGAAGTAACCACAGGGTCATTAACAATGATTGGGTCATCTTCTACGATATTGCCTATATCTGGTATTTGTGTATTATTGATATTGTTAATTACATTTTGTCTATCATCTATATCTATAATTCTAGCAGGACTAAATATGTTAGGTCTTCGAGGTCTGTCATTTACAGGCGGCGTTATAGGTGGAGTTATAGGTATGTCATTTATTGGTGGCGTTATAGGTCTGTTAATGTCCATAATAGGGTCATCAAAAATTATTTCATCACCAATAAAATCTCTTTCGTCTATAAACCTCGGTGGAGGCACTTGTATCTGTTGTTCTCGTGGCTCTAAAACATTTTCATATATGTTCAAGGGCTGGTCTATACCGATAGATAATTCATCACGCATCATATCCATATCATCTATGAATATCTGAGGAGGCAAATCTATAAATCTTTCAGAGGGTAAATCAATCATGTCTGTTGGGAACTCACTAACAACAGGGGTATCTAAAATAGAGTCCCCTCTAGACATAAAACTGTTTTCTAAATCAGTAACTAAACTGTCTTTAAAATCTGCAACATCTGCTTCATACTGGTCTCTAGCATTATTACGTGTCATATTAGCATCACGTCTCATGTCTAAAACAGAACCAATACCTGTGTTCGGTATACTGAAATCCATACCTGTGTTTATCAAAAAGTTATCTCTTATCATTGTTGGTAATCATCTACTATATTATTTATAACTGTCTCTAATTCTTCACCTACTTGTCTGTTAGGTGGTATATTTAATCGTTTCATTTCTGTATCATAGTATCTTAACTCATCTGCTATATCATTAAAATACGATGCTTGACCTGTCGCAGTAGCATACCCTGTCAAAAAAGCACTGAGCTGTTGTAAAGTTAATCTACCTTCATAAGTAGCGACCACACGTTTTGCTAACTCTGGGTCTAGTAACATCTGACCTATAAATGCTTCAGAACGTTTATTCATCAAAACATCTAAAGCAGTAACCCTCCTGCCTGTTTGTGTTAGGGGTGGTATTAACATTCTCTGTAAAAATTTAAATCCAGGAACTGCTGTAAATCTTTCTTGAGGCTGTGCTACCACAGGCACTAGAGCTTCTCTTTGTACCATAGTATTTATTAATCTAATAGCTTCAATAGTTTCATCAGCATTATCCCCTAGTAAAGGTTTGAATATATCATCGAAACCTAATCTACTAAGTTCATCAGGTCCAAAACCCTCGTTAATCAAACGGTTTAATTTATCATCTGAAATTTTGAACATACCATCTTGTTTTGGTATAAGTTCTAATACGTCTCTTAATATTATGTTTTTAGTTACTTGTTCTATTTGTTTTTGCAAAACAGGGTTATCTTCAACAGACTCCATTAAAAACTTTATATCGTTTAATAAAGCTCCTGTTTCTCTAGATGTTTTACCACCACGTATAATATTAGTTACAATATCGTATGTAGGATTAACAGAATCAACACCTACACCAAAAGTATTTTTTAATAAATTAATTTGTTTTTCATTAATTATTAAATCTTCCTCTATATCTTTCAATTGATTAATTTTTAACAGTTTTGGTCTATCCCCAAGCTTTGGTGCAAAATCATCAAATAAAACATTAAAAGTGCCTTGATATTTTTTCAAAAACTCACGTAATTGACTGTTTTGTTTAAAACCTGTAGCGTCAGGGTCTATCACATTGTTTTTTATATAATCTAGCATTTCACGTTGTACATAGGCAACATTATCACTACCTTCAGCTTTTAAAACAGTTAGTAAATCTGTTAACACAGAGTTAGTCGTTGCACCCTCTGTTGATGTTCCTAAAATAGTAGGTATTAATCTTTCTGGTTGTTGATTTATAATTTGTTTCAAAACAACATTGTTTGACATTTGATACGCAGCAGTCATTTCGGTATATGCAGCACGTAAATCATCAAGACCATTATCTTTTTGATATCTAATGATTTGATTTATATCGTCTTGTGAGTATTTTGCTTTCGGTTTTGCATTACCTAATTTTAGCCAAACATCATCACTAAACGCTTTATCTATACTACGTCCAATATCGTCTACTAAAGTTCTTGCTATCTTACGAGTTTCACCATAAGAACTACTAGAAGCTAATTCGTTCATAACTCTTTGTATATTAAATAATTCAGCTATGGTAAAACCAACTTCTTCTTTCGTGCCTAATTTTTTACCGTCTGGTGTTCTACCTGCTAATCTATAAACAAGTTCTGAATCTTTACCTATAACTTCTTCTATTTCTTTCAAGCCTTTTTTGCCGCCAACTACTAATGTTTCAGCACTACTTTGCAACTTTTTGTAATTATTAATAGTATTTCTAGTATAACCACCACCTGTAACAAAACTATTATATTTTGGGTCATTAACAACAAGATTAAAATTATCTGATGCGTTTTTTAAAAAATCCTCTTTAGCCTTTTGTGCGACTACAACTTCTTTAGGTAATAAAAGAGTAGAACCGTCTTCTCTTATGACATTATCAAAGATAGTTGTATTAGGCATAGGTAACTCTTTATCAGCTTGTCTGATTAAACTATTTATTTTTGACGTACCTATAGTTATATAGTCTTGTATTTTTCTTTCAGCATTTTCTAATAAAGCAGCATCGACTTCTTTTCCCAAAGGTATAGCACCTTCTTCAAACTCTTTACCTAAAGCTCGCATAAGATTACTTATAACGTTTTGGTTACCGTCTAGTATCGCTGCATAAAGTTCTTTTAATTGTGGGTTCTCTGCATTACGTAGAAATATATATTCTAAATCAGCAGCTTCTTGGTCTAATGGATTTGTTCCTGCTAATGTTGGGTTATATTGTCTATATTCATCTTTAAATGTTTTTGCGAAAATATCTATCTGTTCGTTTATTGCCTCTACACTTTTTTGATTTCTACCATAAATAACTTTAGGACTTAAAATATCTGGGTCTTGTCTATTTAAAATATTACGAAATTTCTCCATAATATCTGCGGGTACTAGTTCCCCTGTAGCAGCTCTATATAAAGCAGGAAAAACTTTTAAAAAACTTGTAACAACTGCTGTGCCGCCTACTGCATAGGCACCAGTCACTCCCGACTCTCTTAAAATTTGTTCGGGTTCCATTTCATTCAAACCTCTTTCACTTCCTATAGTTAATCTAACTGCATCACCAAAAGTGGCACCTAAACCAGAACCTAAAGACATTTTAGCTATTTGACCTATAGCACTAATCAAACCCTTACTAGCTGTTTTTGGTGATGTTCTTATTGTGCCTAATATATCTCCACCGATAGGAAAAGATTCTTGTATAACAAACTGCCGTATATCGTCTCTAGTTAATCTAGGATTACGTAAAATTTGATAAAAATCATTACCTTCCGCTTTATATCTAAAACCCTCATAAGGATTTTCATTATCTAAATATTGTAAATCACCTTTCAAACCTAATTTATCCGTAATAAATTTTATTTGTTCTTTACTCGGCAATCTTGAAGTAAAAGCTAGATGGTTGTAGAATTTACGTTCTGTTTCTCTATCAGGGAATTCGTAAGGATTATCTGGGTCTATACCATAACTAGCTATTTTTTGTCTTTTTGCAAAACCAATAGGAGGTTTAGCTTCAAAAGGTGTAAAATCAGCAGGATAATTACCTCTTAAACCTGCATCAATTTTACGTTGCTGTGCATCGACTTGGTCTTCTAACATACGTTTATAAATATCAGGTTCTCTTTCTTCTAAGGTGTAAGAAATTGGAGCTACATTATAGATATCTATTTTACTTTGTAGTTCAGGCATTTTAGCTAATATTTTTTGATATGTTTCTTCTGTTAAATTACCGCTTTGTAATTCTAAATTTCTTATTTTTGGACTGGTACCTACTACATACAATCTTAATTCAGCAGGTGATAAAGCAGTTCCATATCTTACATTTGGATTATTTGGAAGTTGTTTTCTATAAATATCTTCTACGAACTGACTAACGATTTGTTCTGACATTACTCAAACCTTTTTTGTTCTTCTTGAAGAAATTCATCGTAATTAAATGTTTTATTATCTATTGTGCTACTTTGTTGACTATCTAAAATACCACTTATCTGTAATCCAGGACGTCTAACTTCAAAAGGTCTAAAAGTATAGCCCTCTAGTGTATTTGCGTATACATTAGGAGTATTAGGTGCATAAAAATCATTTAAATGACTTTGAACATAGGTATCTTCTAGTTCTGAAGATATTTTTGGAAAATTTTGTGCTATAGCTAATCTAACATCGTCATCGATTCCGTTGATACTATCACCTACAAAACTATCTAAATTTCTAATTAAAACTCTAGGGTCGCTCGTTTGACCTAAACCTACTATTTCTATATGGTAGGCTAAATCTTTATCAGATAATGTTCTACCTGTCTGACCATTAACTGCTGCTGCAACATAGGCTAATTGTAAAAATCTTGACCTTAATCTTACATCGTTATATACAACATCACCTAAAATATCTCTAACACTTTTACCAGTTTCTTGTTTTATCATATTTTCAAAGTTTTTGAATTCTTGGTTATCTGTGCTAACTTCGCCTTTTTGTAATTGTGTATACAAGCCTTTTGACACTGTTCCTAGACCTGCTCTTCCATCATTACCTGCAGTGCCTGATTGTATATCTGCATCACCCGCAAAAATACTACCTTTCATAAATTTATTGATGTTATTAAATTCAATAACACCTTGATTTACAAGACCTGCGAAAGCTGATGTTAGAGTTCCAGGAACTATATCGTCTTCAGTGAACCCTGCAAGTTGAGCTCTTAAAGGTTTATATATACTTAATAAACCAGTAGCAGTTTTTTCTTTTTCATATATAGGGTCAAATATATCTGCCATAAGTGTTACATTCGGACTTTTTGGTATAGTGATATTTCCTGTACCTGTTCTTTGTATATAGTCATCACCTGCTAATTTAAAAGAACCATCAGGATTCAAAATTTCTAACTCACCTGTTTTATTGTTTTTTCTGCCTGCTACAAATGGATTAACGTCATTTTGTGCAGCATTGACATCTATCAATGTTGCGTAGTCATAGGTAGGTGGTTTTAGAAAATTTTCTATTAATTCTCCCCTTTGTTGATTAATAAGTCTTTTTCTTTGGTTGTCTGCAGTTCTAACATTTAATGTAGAACGTATAAATTCAGGTGCTCCTCGCCCCATTTGAGAAGCTACTACTGCACTAAGTAAATCTTGACCTTTAAAACCACCAACATCTTGTTGAGGACCGAATGCAGTAAATGCTGCAATCTGTGCTTGTTCTTCTCTTGATAAATCTTCTGGGTCAGCACCTATACTTTTAATATATTCGGGTACAGTCATTTGTGGCTGTCTACCACGGAAAAAATTAACACCACCTTGTAATAATAAAGGTAAAATACCTGCTACTTTTTCTGTTGTAGTTGGTTCTGGTGCTCTACGAACAGGTCCTCTAGCCGTTGGAAACGCAGTTCTAACTTGTGGTATTTGTACGGGTGTAACTCCGCCAGTGCCTTGTTTAGCACCAAAAGTTGGAAATGCAAGTCCTCTAATACCGTTAGCCATATAAGTTACCTAATCATAAAATTGCCAGTAAGTCCGCCAAAACCTGGACCAAATCCTGGAAAGAAACCACCTAAACCACCAGCAGGCATTCCTGGATTTACTCCTGGATTTACTCCTGGATTTACTCCTGGATTTACTCCCGTATTATTTGTAGGTGGTGTGTATTGTGTTTGTTGAAAAGGTAAAGATATATTACCTATACCTGTAAATGCTGGTGAAAAAGTATTTGGGGTATAAGATCCGCTTGTTGTTGGTGTGGCACCTGCATAACCGAAGCCACCTGCTAACGGTCCAAGAGACGCTGTTAATCCACCAAGATTTTGTATTAATTGCATAGGTAAATTATATTGACCTGTAAAGTTTGAGTAATCTAAATCCATTAATGATTGACTTCTACCTCTACCTAAACCACCAAATTGTAAAGTACGGTTTATATCTGCTGATTGTAGTTGTGGGAATAATCCTGCTAATCCAGAAAACTGTCTACTTATACCGCCTAGACCCTGTCCAGCCGAAAGATTTCTACGTTGTGCTTGTTCAAATGCATTTTGTGCTTGTTGCGAAGCTAAACCAAAACCACGACTTCTTATATTACCGACTGCCTCAGCTGCACCTCTACCTACTTGTTTAGCTAATTCGTCTTGTGCTATACGACCTCTAGACCCTCCAAAAGCACCTTGACTAACAGCCCTATCACGTAATCCCATATCTGCTTGGGAAAATCTTGTATCTATATCGTCTAGCGTTTGTTTTACAACTGCATCTTCAAAAGGATTTTGAAACTGACTTATAGTATTAGGGTCGAACTGTCCTGTAGCACCACGAGTCAATGTACCTGCTTCATTTAATAATTGAGCAGAACTACCGAGGAAAGGTCTATAACTGCCTATAGCTCTATCAGATAACTGAAACGCTAATCGTTCTCTTGGGTCAAAATCAGCAACTCTTTGTCCTGTGTAAGTAAATGGTGAGCTATCTTCTCTACCTAAATTATCTAATTGGTTTCTAAAATATTCAGAGGCTGCTGGAAATATAGTTTGTGATAATAAATCACCTATAAACCCTGCGGGGGCTTGACTGGAAAATTCTTGTTCTTCTCTACTAGCCATACATTCTATTTCCTTTGTTATTTATTTTATTTAGTTTAGCTATACCTTTACTATGATTACCGTTACCTAACATATCTACAGTAGCTTTAGATAACATAAACTCACCATCACTAGCCATGATAGGTATCAAATCATCTTTAGGTCCTCCTGGACCGTCAAGTTCACCACCACCTAACATAGGTTTGAACATCTGTCTATTTAGGACGCCACCGCCTTCCATACCTTTCAATAGAGACATTTGATATTCTCTATCTTTATCAGATATCCTTTTACCCATTTGCGTAGTAGGTTGTGCTAAAAGATTAGCTATATCTAAATCTGATAAAGTTGCACCTTCTAAAAGTTGTGAGTAAAACTCTCTATCTTTATCCGATATTCTTCTACCTTGTTGACTATTTGCCATAGCTAACATTTCAATAACTTGATTCATGTCAGCATCCGATAATGTTTTACCTGTAGCACCGCCATTATTCATACCTATAGGTTCAAACTGAAATCTTCTTCTATTTGCATTTCCTGCAGGTAATGTTCGTGTAGATACTTGACTGCCTCTTGGCTCTTCACGTTTTCTTATTAAAGCTAATAAACCACTTGATAAAGAATCTTTTATGATGTCTTGGACTTCTTCTGATTGACTGGTAAAGCCTTGTTTGAATAAATCTATTAAATTTGTTGGCATGGTGTTTAAATTATCGAATATACTTAATATACCACCGCCATCATTATACTTAGGTACCATACCTCCACCATACATACCCATAATGCCTTCTTGTTCTTGTAATAACATTTGCAACAACATTTCTTCATCCATATTAGATAAAGAACGACCTTCTTGACCTTGCGATGCTTCTTCAGGTGCTTTAGCTTGGGTACCTAAAATTTCTTGTATTTCTAAAGGTACACCAGAATCTAAACTAGGTGCAGTACCACTGCCAATCATGGCTTTTTGTTCAGGTGCTCTTTTACGATTTATCTCGCCTACAATTGCACCGCCTAAAACTGTTGCTACTAATTGACCAATAGGAAAACCCATATAAATCTCCTTTTGACTGATTATATATCAAATGGTGTATATTATTAAAGGTTTTTCTTTACCTTTTACTTTTATAGGTTTTACTGATTTTAAGTGATGACCACAAAATTTTTCAGTTTCTTCGCCTATAAGTATGTTTACACCTGCTTCTTTTGTAGCTGATTCTAACCTAGCTGCTGTATTTACAGCGTCCCCGATAGCACTATAATCGAACCTAGTATCGCTACCCATATTACCAATTACAGCTTCTCCTGTATTTACGCCAACACCTATAGCTACACCTATATCAGCTTTTTCTATATTTTCTTGTATTTCTTTAGCACATTCTACAGCTACCTGTTCGTGATGTGGTAAATCTAATGGTGCGTTAAATATAGCCATCATTGCATCACCGATATATTTATCTACCATACCGTTGTATTTTTTTACTGCATCAGATTGTATAGTTAATGCTTTATTCATAATCTCTGTTACTTGTTCTGGTTCTAGTTTTTCGGATAATGCAGTGAACCCTCTGACATCAGTGAATAAAAAAGTACATCTTCTTTTTTCACCACCTAGTTTTAATAAATCAGGGTCTTTTTGTAAACGTTTTACTTGCCTTGGGTCTAGATAATGTTCGAATTGTTTTTTAATTTCCAGACGTAATTTATATTGTTCTCTAAACCTTAAATAAAAAGCTACACTTCCTGATATAAATTGACTAATTAATGTCCATGTAACATCTATTAATATACCCACGCCTATCGTGTAAGCCCCGTAGAAGCCCGTAGAAGCCATAGTTACTAAAGCTAGAATTACACCCCAAGTTATCCCTAAATAGCTTATAAACGCCCATACGAGCCCTATAGATACTATAAATATTAATAGTTCTACAGCTAACGCATAATCGGGTATATAAGGGCTATCTTGTATTAATATAGATTCTGCAAGTGCAGCTTGTATTTTATGTGGTTCAACAAGTCCAATAGGCGTAGCAATTTGCGGCATTACACCATTAGCAGTAACACCAACAAATACAAACTTTCCATTTACATTCATTTCTTGTAAATCTGTTTGTTCAGTTTCTACCCATGATATCCATTTACGACCAAAGCTATCTGTTTTTACAGGTGGTAGTCCTCGAACAGCTATTTCTTGAACACCGTTATCGTTAGTAGTAACTATATATGTAGGCGTATTTGTTAATATTTTTAATACTTGCGTTCCGAATGAAGCCGACCAACCGTCAGGAGTTTTTAATAAAAGAGGGATTCTCCTAACAAGTTGGTCGACTTCTGTAGGTGCTATAGCAACTCCTTGTGCTACAGCATCGTACTGATAATAATTTTCTTTAATACCAGAAGACATTATACCACCAACATCTGGTCCTTTAATAACAGTTCCTGTAGTTTTGGGGTATATACCACTATTATTTTCAAAAGTAGCTAAAACACTTGGAGCATAAGTTAGAGAACTAGCAAACCTATTATCACCATTTAACCTGTCTGGTTGTGGGAAAGATATAACCCAACCAACACCCATTGCTCCCGCACCTAATAGTTCTAATTGTATATCGGCTAAACGTTTTCTTGGTAAAGGATAGCCACCTTCCTTTTCTACATCTTCTTCAGTAATATTTAATATTACAAAATTACCGCTAGGCTGAGGTGTTTTAATAAATGTATCAAAAGTTTTTAACTTTATAATTTCTGTAGGAGTGCTTTGAAATAACAAAGGTAAAGATAATAAAGGTAATAATATAAATATAAATTTTTTCATTAACTACTTTGTCGTATAGTGATAGTAGAATCACCACCACCATTAATTTTAATTATATTAGAAACACCGTCTTGTATCAAAATAACAGTATATCCACCACCAGAGTTCAAATCTACTTGTACTGACTCACTTATTTTTCTACGTAAACTTATAGTTTGTCCAGTTACGATAGTTGTTATTTGTGTCTCAGTATCTTGACCTATCAAAGTACCAGATATATTTACACCAGTTGCTAAAGATAGTTGGTCTTCATCTTCTTCAATAGCTAAAGCATCTAATACTTTCAATAAATCTTCTAAAAAATTAACGTCTAGGTAATTTATATCGAGCTCTGTAAATTCTAAACTATTATCATCTAAAAAATCTTCATTTAAATAATCAATATCTAAATCATTAAAATCTAATAAACTTACTGTTTTTGTATTTGATGTTTCTTCTTGTATGACATCTTCTTTTTTAGGTGGCGATACAATCAACATATTATCAATAACGTCTAACGTTAAATCTAGAACTACAGGTTTACTTGGTGCGTTTTCAAAAACGTCTACCGTTGTAGCTTCATAAGGTTTATTTAATACAACACTACCTGTTGCTGTTACTACCTCTATTTCTCCGCTAGATAAACCAAAAGAGTCAGGTAAAAGTATTATTAAGGAGCGTCCTAACTCATCAACAGTTGCTGTAAAATCTGTGCCACGTATTGCTATATTAGCTGTAGGTGTTCTTAATTTTATATTTTGTTTATCTATAAGATTTATGTTACCTGATATAAACCTAGCTGTTCCTAAAGCAAAATTTAATGACATCTTAGATTGACTAGGGTCAGGGTCATAGATATATTCATCTATAAGAAGTTGTGAGTGTTCTGTAAGTCTTACGATTGATTCATCTAAAAATGTGATAGCCATACGACCATTAGTCGTTATAGCCTCATCATTACTTTGTATAGCAAAATCAAGATTAGCATTGTAGGTTTTGTCTCTGACTATTTGAGCCGAGCCGTTTAGCTCAGATACATCGCCAATATTAACAGCTTGTGCTTGTACCTTGATCGTTTTGGATAACGCAAACAGTACCGCTATTACCGTTAGAAAGAATTTTGAGCCAGTCATTATCTAATGTACTCGATTGTGTAATATTAAAAGTTCTAGAATTACCAGTTTGGTCTAAATAAAAATACCCACCAGCATAACCAGAACCAGTAAAGTTTACTGTATTACTATCACCGTCAACATCAACATAACTTGTACCACCGTCGTAATTTATATCAAAATCGAAAGTGTTGCCATCGCCTTGTATAATCCAATCTAAATCTAATGTAGCAGCCAGTGCACTTGTACCGTGGTCTAAAGTAAAAGTATTTGTGCTACCAGTAACATCTACATTATAATTAGAATTATCTATACCGTATGTATTTGTTGGGTCACCTTGTATGGTAAAAGTGTTGCTATCACCATCAAACTCGAAAAATCCTGTAATAGTATCTCCTAATATATCACCTAAAAATTTATTAGTATCGCCTATTTGATTTATATCTAGAGTCATTGTAATACCGTCTAAATCTAAAGCTGTTAAAGAACCTGCAGAAGAATTTAATCCACCTATAATATTACCAGAGCCTAGTTGTTCTAAATCTATATTTGCTGTAGCACCAGATTGGTCAACATATATTTCATTATCAGCCCCGTATATTAGCGATGCATTCGTCATCACAATCAGGCTCATTAATTTTAATAGCTTCATTTTTTTCCTCCCAAAAACCTTTATCATAACCTATTTTGACGATTTGCAAAACAGACTCCTCTATAGCTCGTTGTAAAGCGAGAGTAGTTGGTTCATTTTCTGCGTCTCCCATTTCTATTTCTACTAGCTCTGTACCAGCTTCAATAAACCTAAAAACATCTTGTGATTGACCATAACTAAAAACTTGTTTACTAATCAAAACATCTATTAAAACTTCACCAGTAGCTATAGATACCATACGTAACGCTACTGTAATATTATCTACTCTATATTGTTTACTTGTTCCAATACCTAAATATCTAGCACCAATGCCACCACTTTTAATATTTGTGTCATACCCAATTATGGCACCTTCCATAAGAACACCTGCAAATAATAACGGCATGATAGGTTTAGGACCATCAGTTTTTTCGTTTTGTTCTCTAGCTGAACGTATAAGTTGTCTTTCTTTTGTTAGATTATCAAGACCTACTCTTTCTGCAACTCTAAAAAATTTACCATTTGATGTATGTTTTAAACTTCTAATAAGTAAATGACTTGGTGCTTGTGTTAATGCTGTAGAAAATAATGCAAACTCACTATTGCTTTTTCGTTGTCCTGTTTGGTCTGTGAAACTATTGGGATAAACAGCAACAACAATAGGAACTTTAGGTTGCGGAACATTTAATAATTGTTTAGATTGTATTTCTAATATATTTGGTAAGCTCTCGCCTTGTATAAGAGTCTTGTCTATAGGGTTAATACTACAACTAGAAAGAAAAATCGCCAACAGGCAATTGTATCTCAGTGATATTTCCATCTGCATCAGTAATCTTAAGAGTTATGATTCCGTTTTCTATACTGTATTCTATAGTGTTTCCCTCTAAGGTCAAAGTGCCATCTGTGCTAGGTGTCTCGCCAAACAAGTTTTCTACTAATTGTCTTGATAACTGAGCATAGATACGTGATTCAAGATTCCTAATGAATCTAGCAAGAGTTGTGTTTTCTTTATCTCTTTCTATTTGTTCTTGTATAGCTTTTATTTCTTCTTTAATACTCATCTTACGATTGAACTCTTGGTTTTCAATAGTTAGATAATGTGATGAAGTATTTACACCATTAAAAGATGGGTTTTTGAATTTATGTGTTATTGTGTCTGACCATAAATTTTCACAAAATATGCCTATAAACATCATAACACCTATAACAACAGACAGTTTTATAATTACGTCTTTTTCTTTTCTTTCTTTAATCTTTTCTTTGGTCATTTCTATCTGCCTTTGCAATTTTATTACTGTCTATAAGATTAGGAACACCTAGTATAGTTTTTATTAAAGTATCTTGTCTAATTATCTCGTTATCTAAACTTCTTACTCTATCTATCAAGGCTACTAAAATACCGTGTTGTGTGTCTAATTTAGTTCCTAATCTTTCTTCTATAGCGTTTATCTGTCCTGCTACCTTTTCGTCTACTACATCAAGTTTTTGTTCCATGCCATCAACAATTCTAATGACAAGTTTATAAATAAACCAACCTAAACCTATTGCAGCAGCTATAGGAAAACCAACCTCTTGTATTAAAGTAACTGCTTGTTCCATTAATAGTCACCCCAGATTTTAGTTTTTTTACCTCCATCATATTTGACTGCATGCCCCTCTTTTATCAAAACATCGCAAATATCTCTGCCGTCTTCTGCATAAGGTATACCAAGTATTCTACCGTATTTACCTTTTCCTAAAGATTTAACTTGTATTTTACCGATACATAATTCTTTAAGTCTTTCCTTTGCAGCTAGACCAAGTTTCTTTTCTGCTAAATCTCTTGTTCTTGATTCAGGTGTATCAATACCCGCAAGTCTAACACGTTGTTTATGTAATTTTACATCGAACCCTAAATCTAAAGTACAATCAAAAGTATCGCCGTCAACTATACGTTCTAGTGTTGCATTATATACAAAAGATTCTGGAGCTTTAGCCATTTAACACTTCCATCTTTTTCTAGCTTGTCTTAATCTTGAATTAGGGTTTTTTGCAGCTTTAGGAAACTTTTTCATCTGACCTGCAGAACGTGCACAAAATGATTTACGTCTTTTTGCTGCTTTACTACCTTTTTTAACTTTACCTGTTACTGCTGTTTTTAATTTACTTCCAGGATTCATACGTCTATACGCTTTAACTCCTGCCGCAGTCATACCAGCACCTTTTTTAGTAGCTCTAAAATTCTTTTTATTTCTTTTAGGCATCTTAGCCTTTTTTCTTGGCACTTTTGCTCCTCTTCTTTTTTGAAAAAGTTCTTACGTTCGTTGGTTTACCACCAGGATTTCCTGCTGCTCTTTTTCTTCTTACAGCACTTGCACGTTCTGCTGCTGTCATACTTTTAGCTTTACTTCTTGGCACGCATTTAGGATAACCACGTTTACTTCCTCCTTTAGCTGACTTACGACCACACTTTTGAAATTTTCCTTTTTTCTTCGGTGCACCAATATCAACCCAATCACCTTTGGGACCTTTACCAAACCAAGCTGTCAATCCACCACTAGGTTTTGCCACGTTTCTTCCTCATTCTACGTATTGCCTCTTTACCTCTTTTTGCTATAGCTGCTTGTTGTGTTTTACCTGCAACTTTAGCTCTTTGTTCCATCACAGTTAAGATTTGAATTTTCCTAGCAAATGGTTTTTTAATTTTTTTAACTTTTGCCACAGTTTTCCTAGCATCTGCTGGAGTTTTGTAAGCAATTCTAACAGTATCTTTTGGATTTTCATCTGTATATAATCTCCTCCCACTACCTTTGGGTTTTTTACCAGTTCCTTTTTTAGGTTCTTTTTTACGTTTACTTTTTACCACGTCTTTTAGTTCCTTTTCTAGCTTTTCTTATCTGAGATGTTGTAGGTGCACCTTTTGCACCTTTTTTACGCATACGTTCACCAGAACCAGCTTTAATTCTTTTACGTTTAGCATGGATATTAGCCCACAATCCTTTACGTTTTTTAACCATTACGCTTTTTTAGTTCTATATCCTCCACCACGTTTTTTATAAGTTCTAACTAACCATCCGTTTGCATAGGCACTTGGATAAACTTTGAACTTACGTTTAGCTTCAGCCTTTACTCTAGCGTATAAACTAGGGTTTGTAGGAACTGCTTTTGATTTAGAAGACTTCTTTTTAGAAGACTTCTTTTTAGCTTTTGGCATAACTTCTCCTTACTTACCGACTTTTTTCTGTGTTTCTTTATGAGCCTGTGTGAAAGATTTACCTTTTTTCATCATGTTCTTCATCATAGTCATATGCTTTTTAGTATGATGCACCCCATGTTTTTTCATGGTTTGTTGTTGTCTAGGTGTTAGACCTGCCATACTTACGCCTTTGACTGTGATATTTTTCATGGCTTTTTTAGGTTTAGCTTTCATCTTCATTTCTTTTTACCTCTTTTCATCATTTTCTTTTTACCTTTTTTAGGTTTAGATTTTTTTCCGTAGTGACTTGGCATAATTATTCTCCTTTTAATACTCTGTCTCTTAATCTAGTCGCACGTGGTCCAACTTGTGTAGCCCAGCGACTATCCATCATTTCAACCGCAGCAGTTTTCCAGTCATGTTCTTCTAGTGCGGTTAAAAACTTTTTAAACTTCAGTAACCTAGTAATACCTAAATTAAAACACATATTAGCTAAAACTCTTTGTACATCCTCTGGTAGATGTAACCACCATTCTAAATTTCTATCTAGGTCTGTTGTAACATTATCTATATCTTTTTCAAAACATTCTTTTATTCTATCTTCTGATACAGGGGTGTCTACGTCCTGACCATGTTCAGGGTCTGATTCTAATATTAAATGACCTATACCAAACGTGGGATATCCAAGGTGGTCTAAATATATTTTATCAACACAACCTTCATCAAATTTTAGTTCTTCCATCAACTTATCAATATTCATAATATCTTTACTATTGTAGACCCTCCAGTTGAAACTGAAACTACGCCCAAGGACGCTATTGCTTCTAATCCTTTTTCTTCTCCTATATATAAATCTATCCATTCTGTTCCTGTCCATAATTGTAATTGTTCAGTGCTCAGATTAAAAATTATATCACCTTTGTTAAAAAAATTTAAATTTCTTTGTGTTTCATTGACAGATAAAGTAGAATCTACATCTACTGAATTTAGAGATAACTCTAATACTCTGCTTAATCTGTTAAAAGTATCTGCGTTAACTTGTCCTTGTGCTGTGGGTAACTTAGTTTCTAAAAGTTTACTCATTATCTTTGTCCATCTGGTTTTACATCTAACCTAGTCGCACCTAATCTAAAACTCATACCTAATACATTAGTATCGTCATCATTAGATTGAACTCTTAACACAACTTGTCTACCACGTAATCTAGTATCTAACTTGGTTGTGTTAGAAAAACAAGAAGCGGTGGTTATTGTTGTTAAATCTTCTCCTGGAAAATTTCTTTTTTTCAAAACAAAATCTAATTTTTGACCTGTAGAACCTATAGAACCGTTGCCTATAAATTTTACATCAGGTATTACCCTATTAACATGTTGAAATAAATCTCCCTCTCCTAAATCGAAATCACTAGATTCAATAAAAACATTTTGCATAGCAGAACCATCGTCATCATGACCAACTTCGTGATTAAATAAACAACTAGCGTTAGTTGATGTTTCATGTGTAGCTATTGGTTTATCAAAAACACCTTCATCTAACCAAGCGTTTCTTGAAAGTTGTCCTATAGTCCAAACATTTTCATCATAGTTATATACCACATATCGATCAACGTTAGTTGCACTAGAAGAACAATAAAACCAACCAACTTCATTAAATGCTTTGTTAGAAAATGCGAATATTTGAAAACTTTGTGTATCATTTATATCATCAAAAACATAACTTAATACACTACAAGGTAAACTTTGTACTTGACCTGTATATGTATAAAAACCTTTTTTATCCATCCAAAAAATACCCTTAGGCGTATTAATAGCAGCGTTAGGACCAACTAAACCTACACCCTCATTAACTAAATTAACACCAAAAGTAAAAGGTTGTCCTATAAAGCTCAAAGAATATAAAGAAGTGTCTGTCCAAACTAATGTCTCTTGTCTTGCCCTAAGTGCACCTATAATTGAAGAACCTGCTGATAAACGTAAAGAACCTGCAGTATTAGTAGGCAACGGCTCCCACTCTGTAACGTTTTCTTGGTCACTAAAAGCAATCAACATAGGGTCTATGGTTCCTGACCTAGATGAATCAACTATAGGGTCAGCACCAAAACAAATAACGTGTCTATCTATATCACTAACTAAAACTTGTAATGCTACAGTTGGAGGTAAATTAGCACCTGCTAAATCAGATAATGCTACTGCTCTCGATGAAGTGCCACCGCTTGTGTCCCAATAAAAAACACCACCACTCCTAGCATTAAATACTAAATCTTCACCAAAATTATCATGTGAGTATAATCTTAATTGATTTGCAAAACCTAAAGACTCAGTTGAACCAAATGTACCTTCACCCCAACCATTTATACCCCAACCCGTTGATGGAACATAAACATCTAAACCAACATTTATCTGATACGCCCCTACTACAGAAGAACCTCCATTTCCTGTATCTGAAGAATTAGCTAATACTGTTGTACCAGATGTATCTTTCGCTTCTATAGTGTAACTATTTGCGTTTACTATGTTTGCTATTTGATACTCTTGATTAAGTACGGCGGCAGTTATGTTACCGCCTAATGAAGAAGCACCACTAAATGTTACAAAATCATTTTTTACAGCACCATGAGCAGTATCAGATACAGTAATAGTAGCGTCGCTATTAGCAACTTTTGCAAAAGTAACATCGCCAGCAGCTGTTGTAGACCTTATTGGCGTGATATCATAATAATTAGTGCCTTCTAATATATAGTATTTTTGTGTTGCACCTATACCTATATATTGAGTGCCACCAAGAGCTGTCCATGCATGTAAGGCTCTACCACGTGATACAAAAGTAGAAGATGTTCTTTTAGCCCATCCACCTATTTTTTCAGGTAGTCCTTTTCTAAATCGTACTAAATTACTATCGAACCATCCTCCCTCATTTGCATAAGCAGTAAGTTCTTTGTTTATTCCAGGCTTGAAAATAAATTTTTGTAAAGGCACTGTAACTCCTAAATAAAACTAGCAAATACTATTGAGCCTAGTATAAATGGATAAACCCCCCATAACAGCATTTCTAATCTTTTAAACTTAGCAGAGCCTTCATCTAAACGTTTTTCTATGTACTCATATCTGATAGTGCATTCACGTTCATGTGCGTTGAGTTCTGTTAATGCATCTTTTACGATTGCCATTATTTATCTAAAACTTCCTCTGATTTTTCTTTAGTTGAAGCTATAAAGTTATTTTGAAAAACATTTAAAGCAGCATCTACTTGGTCTAGATCAAACAACATTTGTTCTCTTTTCTGTCTCAAATTAGTTATTTGATTAGCAAGATATTTTTGTTTATCTGTCATTTCTGACTCTAATATTTCCTTATCTCCCACCATAGCTTTATTTTCTTTTTTATCTGACATTATTAACTATTATCAGTAATGTATTGTTTACCTGTAGCAACAGCTGCAACATGAGTAGTTTTTTTACTATCTGCTGCTCCTTTTACATTAGGTGTATTATCATCACTATCAACAGGTGCATATTCTAAAATAATTTCTAAG
>TARA_R100001480_G_scaffold35643_1_pt1 | contig 19047 bp, 21 predicted proteins | sample TARA_R100001480 | Tara Oceans TARA_R100001480 (sample SAMEA2622212) | marine metagenome | biome: marine biome (ENVO:00000447); feature: mesopelagic zone (ENVO:00000213) & marine oxygen minimum zone (ENVO:01000065); material: "saline water (ENVO:00002010), including plankton... | reverse complement strand
CATAGGTGCATCCAATGCCACTTATATTTTTTTAGCATTTGCAGAAAATCCATTTGTAACATCAACAGGAATACCAACCACAGCTAGGTAAAATAAAATTATTGAGGTAGAATAAAAATTATGTGGGCATTAGTAGAATCAGGCAGTATAACTGCTACTTATAATCAACCGAAAGCTATACAAATAGGGGATATAAAATACCCTAGTAATATATTTCAAGTATGGTCTAAATCCGAATTAGAGGCTGTAGGTCTTTACGAAGTTGTTTATGATCGTACAAATTTTAAAGATAAAGAATATTATATTAATACTGACGAAACTTTAACTTTTGCAAGTAATACGGTTACTGCTTCTTGGGGTACAGCTACAGCAAAAGCCCTAAACGACTCATCAGAAGAAATAAGTGGTGTGACTTACAATTACAAAGGTCTTAAAACATTACACAAAGAAACTGTAGATCAACAAGCATATTCATTATTACAATCAAGCGATTGGATGGTTGTAAGAAATGCAGAAAGTTCAAAAGCCATACCTTCTGATTGGTTAGATTTTAGAGTAAATGTTAGAAGCACTGCTTCTGATATGAAAGATAAAATAGATGCTGTAAGTGATGTAGACGCACTAGCGGCACTTTATGTTTACAATTCTAAAACTGGTACACGACCATTGGGTGAGTTTCCAACCCCACCAAGTTCATAAGGAGTAAATATGGAATATTTTTTAGGAATATTATTAGTTTTAGTAATCGCTGGTGCGGTTATTTGGAAAAACAAACCTGAATGGGTTAGCAAAGTTAAGTCCTGGTTTGTTGAATAATGTCTAAGCCAACGGTTCAAAGCACTTATAACGAATTAATTCGTCACCAAACCGAATGTGCTGAACGTTGGAAAACTTGTTTTAACCATCTAGAAAAATTAGATGCTGATATTACGTTTATCAGAAATATAGTAGTAGGCGGTACAGGTACTTTGGCTTTGTGCTTTTTAGGATTTATACTGACTCAGATATGAAACAACTTAAATCAATTTTAGGTGCTTTAGCGCCAACTTTAGGAGCGGCTATAGGTGGCCCACTTGGCGGCCAAGCTGGGTCAATACTTAGTTCTGTACTGGGTGTGCCTAACAACCCCAAGTCTATAGAATCAGCGATGAACAACATCACCTCTGAACAGATGATGGCGTTAAAGAAAGCTGAAAAAGAATTTGAAGTTCAAATGAAAGAGCTTGATGTTGATATCTATAAATTAGAAACTAAAGACGTTCAAGATGCTAGAGAAAAGTTTAGCTCTGATTGGACTCCTAAATTTTTAGGTGTTCTTTGTCTTGTAGGCTTCTTTGGTTATATAGGTATGGTCACACTTTACCCCCAACCAGATTCAAGTGACGATATTGTCATGCTGGTGATTGGATCTATTACTGGTATAGCTACCGCAGTTATATCATTCTATTTTGGATCGTCCAACAAAAAATAATTATGCACATCTCTGACGAAGGGCTAGAACTTATCAAGCATTTTGAGGGTTGCCCAACAGATGATGAGGGTAACGTTGTTGCTTATCAAGATGCAGTAGATGTATGGACAATTGGTTATGGCCATACCAAAGATGTGCAAGAAGGCGATAAGTGGACTAAAGAAAAAGCAGATTTTATGTTATGGCGAGAACTCGAAGATGAGTACGAGGATTACATCAATAATTACGTCCATGTACCTTTAAATCAACAACAATTTGATGCTTTGTGTTCTTGGGTGTATAACCTTGGACCGGCAAACTTAAAAAAATCAACATTACTTAGAAAATTAAATAACGGTGAATACGAAGAAACGCCAAATCAAATAAAAAGATGGAATAAAGCTGGGGGAAAAGTTCTCGAAGGTCTAGTGCGAAGAAGAGAAGCAGAGGCTTTGCTTTTTGAAGGCAAAGACTGGCGACATATATAGGAGTTTAAATGTCACACGTTTCTGCAAGAATAGCACTTGCAGGTGAATATTTAGCAGCATCATATTTGATGCGATTTTGTGACTCTGTGATAATTGCGCCCGAGGGTCATAAGTCAGATTTAATACTTGACCACCAAGGTCAACTTTATAAAGTTCAAGTAAAAACAACCAATAGCATTTATAAAAAACGTGATAATGATTACTATCGCTGGGATTTTAGATCTAACGCAGATAACAAAAGAAAAAATAAAATGCTAAGATATGGGAGTGGGCAAGTAGACATTTTTTGTTTAGTTGCTTTACCTATAGATAAAGTTTTCTTTTTATCTTTTGATAAAGTAGAAAATTCTATTGCTAAAACTATAAATAGTTTAAATGAAATTAATTCAGAAGAATCTTTGATAAATAGTTTATTAGAGATAAATAAAATACCAAATTTGGAACCGATAGATGCCACTACAGAAAGCGATATTTAGACCAGGGGTAAACAGAGAAGGAACCGACTACGATAACGAGGGCGGTTGGTTTGATGTAAACTTGGTAAGATTTAGAAAGGGTAGACCTGAAAAATTTGGTGGATGGGCAAAACTTTTAAGCAATACTTTTTTGGGAACTTGCAGAGCTCTGCATGCTTGGATTGCTAATTCAGGTGAAAAATATTTAGGTCTTGGAACGCATTTTAAATATTATATTCAAGAAGGCACAACTTTTAATGATGTTACACCTCTTAGGCTTACAACTGCTGCAGGCGATGTAACTTTCTCTGCTTCAAATGGAGATGCGACAATTACTGTCGCTGATACCGCACATGGCGCAGTACAAAACGACTTTGTTACTTTTTCAGGCGCAGCAAGTCTAGGTGGTAATATTACTGCTACTGTTTTAAACCAAGAATATCAAATCGCTACGATTGTGAATGCAAACTCATATACTGTTGAGGCAAAAGATACAAGCGATTCAACCGTAACTGCAAACGCTTCAGATACAGGAAACGGCGGTAGTTCTGTTGTTGGTAAATATCAAATTAATACAGGATTAGATGTTTTCGTTCCTTCAACAGGTTGGAGTGTTGGTTCTTGGAGTTCAGGAGCCTGGGGTTCATCTACTTCCTTATCTGCCTCAAATCAGCTTAGATTATGGACACATGATAACTTTGGCGAAAATTTAATCATCAATCCTAGAGGTGGTGGTATTTTTGAGTGGATTCAAAATGACGGTCTTAATACTAGGGCTGTTGAGTTGTCGGGCAGAACAGGAGCAAATTTAGTTCCAACCGTAGGACTACAAACAATTACCTCTGAAAAAGATAGGCATCTTATTGTTCTCGGCGCTGATCCTTTAAATGTAGGTGGTACAGCCAGAACAGGCACCGTAGATCCAATGTTTATCGCTTTTTCTGACCAAGAAAACGAGTTAGAGTTTGAACCTTTAATTACTAATACTGCAGGCTCTTTACGATTATCTGCTGGTTCAGAAATTATCGGCGCGTGTAAAGCTAGACAAGAAATACTTATTTGGACTGATACTTCACTTTATAGCATGCAATTTGTTGGACCGCCTTTTACATTTGCTGTTAACTTAATAAACCAAAATACAGGAATGATAAGTCCTAAAGCGTGTGTTTCTGCTCCGGGTGGCGTGTATTGGATGGATACTAATAGCTTTTACATATATAACGGATCAGTAAGAGAAGTTCCTTGTTCTGTTTTAAATTATGTTTTCTCAGATATAAACAAAGATCAAGCATTTAAAATTCACGCTTTTACAATAATGGATAAAAATGAAGTAGGTTGGTTCTATCCGTCCTCTTCATCCATCGAGGTAGACAGATACGTTTTATATAATTATGAAGAAAAAGTTTGGACTTATGGCCAGTTAGAGAGAACCGCTTGGTTGGATTCAGGTATTGAATCATACCCAAGAGCTGTAGCTAATAATTATTTGTATCAACAAGAGTTTGGTTTTGACGATGACGGTTCGCCGATGACAAATGTTTTTATTGAAAGTTCAGACTTTGATATCGGTGATGGCGAAAACTTTCAATTTATTCGACGTATGATTCCAGATATTAAGTTTTTACAAAACAGTAACGACTGTTCAGTTAACGTTGTTCTTAAAACTAGAAATAATCCTGGACAGTCTTTGTCAGCTAGCTCTACAAATGCAGTTCAAAGCAATACTGGTCAACTTAATATTAGAGCTAGAGGCCGTCAAGTTGCTCTTAGAGTTGAATCAGATGATGATGCAAGCAACGATGGTAATTTAGGAATAGGTTGGAGATTAGGGGCAACCAGATTAGATATTAGACAAGACGGTAGAAGATGAGCAAAATACTGCCAACTCAGCTGCCTTTAGCGCAAGGTGAGTATGTTTCTGCTGACCTTTTTAATAGACTTGTACGTATTTTAGAGATAAACTTAGGAGCAGTAGACCCCGATAATACTTTACAATTATCGACTACTGAACGTGATCAATTAAACTTTAATATTGGCACGCTAATATTCAATACGACTACAGAAGTATTGCAGGTATTTGACGGTACAGAGTTTATTGATTTAACGACTCATCGCACCTACCTGACAGGACTTTCTGCTACAACTGGATTAGGCTCAGTTACTGTATCGACGCCTTAAAAATGCTAACATATAGGTTATATTAATATGCTAAACGGAATACAAAAACAAGACTTACAAGGTATTGCTGCTTTGGGGAGAAATGAGGACACTTTTCTTGCGCACGTTGCGCCAGATGAAATGGTTGTCCCAGCTCAAGTTCTTAAAGACGATCCACTTTTAAACACATACATTCGTAACTCTATTTCCAAGTACGGCGTTGATCCGAATCAATTCGTAGTCGGAAATGGCGATATGGATTTAAATCCGATGACTGGACTGCCTGAGTTTGGCTTTTTATCAAAGGTTGTTAAAAAAGTTAAAAAAGCGGTTAAAAAAGTTGTAAAGCCGGTAGCTCAAGTAGCTCAATTTGTACCGGGACCTTGGCAGGCACCTGCTGCTTTAGTAGCAAAAGCAAGTACCGTATATGACGTAGCAAAAGGCAGAGCAAGTCCAGCAGCTTTATTAAGTGTTGCTGGCCCCTTAAGAGTTGGTCCAGGAATAGGCGAAAGTTTAGGAGCTATAAAAGATGCTGGCGGCTTAGGAGCAACTTTTGGAAATATAGGTTCTGCTTTAAAATCAGGTATCGGCTCATTCGCAAAAGATCCATTTGGTACAATTGGCGGACTATTTAAAGGCGGAGGACAAACTACCGTTCAGCCTGGAGATAGCTTATCAAGTATTGCTGCAAAAGAAGGAACAACCGTTGCAGAATTATTAAAAGCCAATCCTCAAATAACCAATCCTAATTTAATACAAGCAGGCGCTACTATTAAATTGCCTGGAGCAAGCGGTTTATCAAGAATTGGGGGTGGCTTACAGAAAATAGGTGAAGGTATTGGCGGATTGATGCCAAGTACTGAAGGTCAAAGTCAAGTTGGAATGATCGAAGATATGCTTAAAAGCAGACCATCTGATCCCGTCAGAGAAGGCGGAGGATTTTTAAGTGGAATGATGGGCGGCGATCAACAACAACAACAAGGCGGCGGCGGATTCTTGCAATCTTTAGGTGGAGCGATGACAGGCCCAGCAGGTCTTGCAGGCTTGTACGGATTAGCGACTTATTTAGGCGCTAAAGAAAGAGAAGGTGGATTAGCAGAAACTCCAGCAGTAACAATGGATGCTTTAGGAAGATATCAACTTTCTAAAACTTTAGGGACTGGTGGAACCAGAGAAGAGTTTGGTTTAGGGCCGGCTCCTCAAGCGCTTAAGTTTGCTGAAGGCGATGTAGTTCCATCATCTAATGAAATAAATTTAGTGATCGATGCAATAGATGGAACAATACCTCAATATGATAATGAAAAAATAATTCAGGACTTTATTGAAAAATATGGAATTGATATGTTTCGACAAATTAGCAGCAATGTAAGCTCAAGAACTTTTTATGACAACAATAATGATTTTTACAAAGAGGGAAGAACTATAAACCCATCAAATGTTATTAGACCAGGATTTAATACTGGCGGCGCTGTAATGATGGAAGAATTAGATATGCGTCAAGGTGGAGAATCTATTGGTCCAGGAACTGGAACTTCCGATGATATCCCAGCGATGTTAAGTGACGGCGAATTTGTAATGACTGCTAAAGCAACACGTGGAGCAGGCTCATATGAAACCAAAAAAACTCCAAAAGGAATTGAGCTAATTAAAAGCGGAGATCCTTCAAGAGAGGCAGGCGTAGAAAATATGCGCGAGCTAATGAAAATGTTTGAGGCAGTATAATGGCTACAGTAAACCCAGTTTTACAAGGTATAACTAGAGATGAGGCAATATCCGATCCGTTTGTCAGAGAACTTTATTTTGGATCTGCAGACACACCAGGATTAATAGCGCAAGCAACTCAAGCTGCGCAAAAAGCATATTTAGACCAACCTCCAATATTAGAACAAACCGCAGGATTAACTCCAGATGAGTTAAGAGCAAGAGAAGTTGCTAGAGCTGGAATTGGTTCTTTTCAACCATTTTTAAGCAGAGCAGAACAAGCTTACGGTAGAGGCCTCGGAGCCTTGCAATCAAGTATTGGTTTTGGCGGCCCTTCGGCTAGGCAGTTGCTTGGATTATCTTTACAACAATACGATCCAAGAATGGCTGGAACATTTTACGATCCGTTTGAAGAACAAGTTGTTCAGCAAACCATACAAGATACTTTAAAAGCAGCAGCTCAACAAGACATACAACAAAGGGCTTCTGATATAGCTAGAGGCGGAGAGTCCGCTTTTGGTTCAAGAGCTCGATTAACAGCTGGCGAAAGGCAAGCAGCAATAGGTAGAGGATTAGGGGAAGTTCTTAGCAACATAAGGTCAGGAGGATTCCAAACTGCTCAACAAAGAGCTCTAGAGGAATTTGACAGACAAAGAAATGCTGCAAGCAGAGCAGCTCAATTACAGGCTGGATTTGGCGGAGATATCTCAGCAGCACAAAGATTGTTTGGCTCAGATATATCCGGACTAGGTTCTGAAGCGCAAAGATTAAGAGGTATTGACGTTGGTCAACTTGAGGGATTAGGAGCGACTCAAAGAAATATAGAAGAGCAAAGACTTGCTAGACAATATGCTCAACAACAAGCGCAAAGACAAGCTCCGCTACAAGCTACTAAATTTATTCAAGGTTTTGCTCCTCAATATGTTTCTGGAAGAACAGACGTTAAAAAAACATACGGAATGCCAGTTGATCCTTTAGGATTAGGAATCGGAGCAGCTTTAGGAGCTTACAGAGGTTTAAGAAGAGAACCTCAACCTGATTTATCTGCATATAACAAGGGTATAGCTGACACTGAGGCTGCTAGAAAAGCAGCAGCAGAAAGAGCAGAGATAGGTCAAAATTTACGTTTACCTAGCTCTATAGGAACTCAACAACAATTCCCAACATCTCAATACGGTTATACTGATTACAGCAACATGCTTGTTAATCCGTATCAGCCAACTACAAGTTCTTACGTTCCTGGCAGAGTAAACTTACCTAGTTCTTTACCGGGACAAAGCCCAACAATAAATAACCCTAATCCATACGCTGGATTTGATCCAACAAATCCTGGAGCGGGTTTGCCTTATAACGTGTTTGGAGGGACTCCTTGATGAATGTTTTACAAAGAAAAATGTTTGCTAAAGGAGACCAAGTAAAAAAATCAAGGGTTATCCCTAGGTTTGAAAACGATACGTTACCGTTAACAGACTTTCAAATTCAAACAGGTCAAAGAACAAACAGACAAGTAAAGCCTAGAGGGGCTGATCCTCAATTTGATTCTTTTTTAGATAGATACGGAATTACAGCATCTCAGTATGCAGAGGTACATGGTCTAATAGAACCTGAATCAGGAATGCTTGGATCTGTAACTCCAGAGCTATTCTTTGGACCTGGAGGCTTACAATCTTTAGCCTCAAAAATGTTTACAACCAAAACTGTCCCTACAGGATTAAGCGGAAAAGTCCAGTTGCCTGCAGGACAACAAGGACCTCTTCAAGTAAAAGAAATTACTAAAGATGTAACAACCTTATCTCCTTTTGGTAAAACTGCAACTGTACTACCAGCCACTCTTGCTTTAACTGGATCGAAAGCAGTTGAGGAAGAGGAAGATACTATATCGGATGATAAAGAAGTGGATTTGGTAGCGCAAAAAGATTTAGATGTAGATCTAACCTTAAAACCAAGCACGCAAAAACTTTTAGATGAGATAATGGGCAAAAAGAAAGTTGACCCAGCAGAAGAGCGAAAAAAAGTTGGTAAAGAAGAAATAGATTTTATTGATGCAAGTTTAAAAACACTACAAGACAGAAAAAACCAACAAATAGCTGCTGTTAACAAAAAGCAACAAGAAAAAGATTACGCAACGATGAATATATTTCTTGAAGAAGTTTCTGCAGCTTTAGCTGAAAGCAGAGGTGATCTTGGGATTGGTTTATCTCAAGGAGCAGCAAATGCAGCAAAAAGAATGGGCGAAGAAGAAAGAGAAGACGAGCTTGCTTTTATTGATGCTCTAAGTGATCTTGATTTAGATGAGGGCGGTTTAGATTTGACTGAATCAAATGTATTAAAAATTTCTGAGAGATATAGAGATGCGGTTTCATCTATTGAAAAACAAGACAATTTAAGAACAATAATTGGAGAAATGAAGTCTGCAATTAGCGGCGGCAACGTTACCGGATTAACCGGTTTTGTCAGCAGAATGATTGATAACGTAGCAGGTTTTACTGGAATTGGAGACGATATTGTTCGTGCCGCTACCTCAGCGAAAGATAAAGGCGAATACATACAGGCTCAAGCAATTCAACAAATACTACAAGAAAGTGGAAGAACTATTTCTGATAGAGATAGACAACTTATTAAACAAATTGTTGCAAACTTAGAAAATCCTTTTATGGGTAAAGGAAGAGCCGAAGAATCTTTATCAAGAATTTTAAATAATATAAGAATGTCAGAGGATGAAGCTAGGAAAGAAGTAGAGTTTTTAAGACAAAGATACGGAACAGTAATTCCTCAGCTTGGAATGTATGATCAAGCTCTTAGTTCAGCACCAACAACAGAACCAGAATATAATCTAGACGACGTTATAACAGGATAAAAAATGGCCATAAAAATAAGATTACCGAATGGCCGTTACATCAAGGTTGAAACTGACGATCCTAGAAACGCCCAAGCAAAAGCTCAAGAATACTACAATAACGGTGGTAGAGGTTTTGTTGATAAAAAAACAAGAAATCTAGCGGCTGAATATGATAAAAGGTTTGATTACGATTCAGGCGTTCAAGCGCCTTGGTTGCGTACAAAGCTTGCGGCGATGGAAACTCTTGGCGGTAAAGAAAAAGTATTAGAAGACGCTGTTGGATCAGATGGCTTTACTAGAGATAGCTCAGGCAGTTTAGCGCTTACGCCTTTAGGAATGGAAAGGCTCGGTTTTGACGCTACTGGAAAAAATGTAATTATTGATGAAAGTGGTCTTTCAATGAATGACCTTGTTGATTTTGCTGGAGCTTTAGGGCCAATAGCTGGATCTATCCTAGGTAGCGTTGTTACAAGAGGAAGAATAAAACCATCTTATCCTGGAATTAAAAATATGACTCTTAAAGATTTGGGTAAAATATCTTTAGGGACAGGTACAGGAGCAGCTGGCGGTAAATATGTAGAAGAAGGAATAGAGTACGTTGCTGGCTTGCAAGATCAAGGAGTAGCTGACTTAGCAAAATTAGGAGCTACAGAATTTGCTATAGGTGCTGGAGGAGAATTTTTGTTTGGAGCAGCAGCCAAAGGATTAAAGGCTTCACTTGGTCAAAATGCTTTAGCAAGGGGAGCTGTAGGAACGAGAGCTGTCAAGGAAGCAGCATCTTTAGCCAAAGGTGTTAAAGATGAAGCTACTGGAAAAGTTTACAAAGGAGCTACGGCAATTGCAGGATTAGAAAGCCCCATTACAGGTCAATTACAACCTATCTTAGAAGCGATTACAAAGTATAAAGGCAGAGAAGATAATTTAGCAAAATCTTTGCTAGCTACTCTAAAAAACCTGTATCGAAAAACAAATGACTTAACAGCAGATTACAACGTTACGATTGATGATTTAAGAAAAGAAGGATTTGCAGATGTATTTTCTCAAGTTGAATCAGGAAGACTTTTAAGAGAAGGCTTGTTAGATACTTTAAATAAATTAGAAAGCAAGGCTGACGTTGCCTCCGGTCAAGTAACTCAATCAGCAAATCAGATAATCAAAGATTTTGACGCTTTTGCAGAACCTGCAACATCTCAAGCAGGAAACGACATTAGAGAGTTTGCAGTAAACGCGTATGCTTCTTGGGATGAAACGGTTGATTCATTATATGAACCTTTACAAAACTTTTTTAAAGTTCCAACAAACGTTAAAAAGCTTTTTCCAGAAGGAACATCTGGAGCTGAAATGGCTGATGCAATTAAGTTAATACCTAAAGAATCATTGCTTGAGCCTATAGAATTTATAAACGCTGCACCTTTAAGAGCACAAGCATCTCAATTAAGAAAATCCGTATTAAAAGGTGTAGATGAAGATGATCCTTTGTTTAAAGATTTGATGTATCTAGAAAATATTGGAGGCGCCGACGGCAATATGTCTTTGGACGCTTTATTAAAAATAAGAAAAGATTTAGCAAGTAAGTTAAGAGTAACAGGTAATAATGGCCAGCCTGCAAAATATGCGGGTCTTGACAGTAAAGAAAGACAAAAACTTTTAACAACTGTTAACAATATGTTTAAAAACATTGAAGACGGAAGTGAACTTGCAGTTGGAATGGCTAGACAAGCTTTTGAAAATGCTGCTGAAAATGTTCAATCGTTAAGAAGAGCCCAAGGATCAAGGGGCGGTAGACCAACTAAAGCAGAAAACGAATACATATCAGATTTACTAAGAAGAGCTGAAGACGCTGGGAAAATAAGTACTTATATAAAAGGACTAAAAATTGCTAACGGTTATTTTAGTAAAGGGTTCCAAGCTTTTGATGATGTTAATTTTAGAAAAATTTTAAATGATGCTTCGGCTGGCGGCGCCGACGTAGACCAAATAGTTTCTAGTCTTGTTATTGGCAAGAAAAACAACGGAGAAAAACTATCAAAGCTTTTAAGCACGCTTGACTCTGCAACTGCAGGTATAAGAGGTACTTACGATGAAACCGGCAGATTAGTTAGGGGTGCTCCTAAAGAAAGAGTTGCCTTAACAATACCAAAAGAGCAGAAAAGAATATTAGCAGAATTGGATATAAAAGTTAATGAGCCAGTTTTTGCAAACTCGCAAAATACTTTAGATATTTTGCAGAAAGAATATTTTAGAAACATTGTAAAAAATTTAGACCCAGACGCTCCTGTTAATTACGCCAACCTAGCCAAACAAATTAATGATCTTGGCACAACTACAGATGTTTTATTTCCTAACGGACTTAAAAGACAATTAGTTCAAGAGCTAATGGATGCTGACAATATGGTTAATACTGGATCAGTAAAAGAGCTTGAAGAGCTTTTAAAAACAGCTAAGTCAGGTGACGATATAGCGGACGCTGTAAGACAGAAAATAGCAGCAAATGCAGAGGTAGATCAATTAAGAACATCTGAGATTGTAAGAAGAATGGATCAGTTGGATACAGAAGAAATAGTTTCTACTTTATTTAAAAAAGGCAACGTTGATGAAATAAGACTTGTAAAAGAAACTCTTGGACCAGACAGTGAAAAATTTAAGCAATTTCAGGTAGGCGCGATGAACAAAATAATAACTGACGTTGTTAATCCTGGAGAAGACGTTGTTACAAAACTTTTCAACGAAGGAAAATTTTCTACTCTAGTTGATGAATACGAATCAGTTTTACGAGAAACATTTGGTGACGATCAGTTTAAGTTGATGCAAAAAGCTGCGGACTCAATTAAATACGCCATGACAGCAGAAAAAAAAGCTGGAGGAGGAACTTTGTTCACTCAAGCGTTTGTTATGAGATACATTTTTAATCCTATAGGCGCTTTAAGAGTTTTCACTCCTTTTAGAATTTTTGCTACAGCTTTAGGATCACCTACTATAATAAGATATCTTGCCGGAGAAATATCTGATAAAGAAATGTTAAAAAGAGCTCCATCTTTATTAAGAGATTTTGGTTACACAAGACCTATTACTAAAAGCATGCTTACGCAAACTCTTGCAGAGGGTGCAGAAGATGCTACACAAGAAGCAACTAGATATAGCGAAACAGACGGCGTTGATCCAAACATACCGTTAGGATCAGTACAATTACCTAAACAGCAAACTGCAAGTCTTGATTTACCAGAGGTTGAAGCACCTGCATCACAAAGACAAACTGTTGGCGGTCGAGCTGTTCCAGCCTCTTTAATATCAGATCCAATAACAAGAGATTTAGCTAATCTGCTAGGTCAGTAGATTTTTCTTCGTAAATCTTCCAATTTTTTTTAAGAACATCTAACCACTTTTCCATATCCATAACCGTAACAGCGTCATTATTAACGGGCCATTCAGGATTAATTGCATGTAACGGAACGCATACGCGAATCGGTTTTCTATTATATTTAAAGACTAAAACGGGAATTCTTTGGTCAGCCGCTGCACATACCTGCTCCCACCATCCTGACTGGTACCAATCGCCTGACTTATAGAATTTACATTCCACAGCATGATAAGGAATATTGATATCGCATAAATTGTTCGTCTGGTATTGATCAAGATTCCTCTTACAAATATAGTTAATTTTTTCTGACTCGAAAAAAGAATTGAGTATTTTAGCAACCTCTCGCTCAAAGGTCGCCCCCTTGTTCCTAGAATTCACAGACATGTTACTTTTGTTCAGCTAGATAAGCTAATTGGTTTATTGTCTTCGGTTGTAAAGTCATTATCTTCTTCCTTTCTACGTTCATTTATTAATCTCTTCCATTCATCATATCGATAGTATGTTTTATCGACATCATCCCAAATTAATCCTAAATATACCCAATCTTTTTCCATAAGGTTAATTTAACATTATTTCTTCTTCTTCACCAATCCCATCTCTTCTCGATCAAATCCAAGGGGATGAGGTGAGAGACATTCAAGCTCGTCTTTGTTGAAATGTATGTACGGCTCTGAATCCTCTTCATAGACAGGCTCTGCGACCGTTCCAAAGCGTACATCGTAAGGATAGTCAGCTCTCCAAGTATGGCTATAAACGCTGTCAGTCATTGCGTAAACAATTACAAAAGGATAATTAGTAGCCTGGGACAAAGCTGCGCCCATACGTAATTTACTTGCTGATAAAATGATCGTATCGTACTTATCAATCGGAAATGTTCTGCATTTAACCTCCATCCAAAATGAAACTTCCTTTGATTCGCACCAGTAATCTAGACCATAACTAACTGGCAATTTGTTGCATCTAACATTCCAGAGGCCCTCAATAAAACCAGCCACACGCTCTTCACGCTTTTGGTCATTAACTGTCTCCATCTTTGGTTTAGGTGTTTCCATCTAACTCTCCTTTTTTAAAAGTAATTCTGACAATATATTTACGAATGATAGCAATCAAAGTAAATACAGTCGTTTGGATTATCGAGGTGGTCAGCAAAGTAACTTCTAAAAAATTGCAGACATTTAAAAGAATATAAGATACCGGCAAAGCAATTATTATTCCTACGGCAACATCGCTGAGGCTTTCCTTCATCGCGTATCGATCAATCTTCATCAAAAAATTCAGGATCAATTGCAACAATACGTTTTGTTGGTCGACCTGTTCCTTTGGCTCTCATATCCTTTTCTTGTATTTCGCCTGAGTTCTTCAAGCGTTCAATAATTTCTTTGACTTCATATGACTTCATTGATCTAAATATTTCACGTCGATCAATATCTCTTTTTGAGATACCCCAATCGCCTTGACTACGAATGAAGTTGAGTATTTGTTTGATACGTCCTTCCATTTCTGAACCTGCAACTTTATCTCTACAGTTTTCTATCAATACTTGATCGTAGTAATTAACATAATTAATTGCCCAAAGAGTCACATCAGCGTTGATTTGTTTTGCGTTGCGATCATCAGCTAGAGCACATATCAAAGCTAAACGCATCGACTTCTCACGCGTTCTTGATAGCAACACTTCCAAGCCTTCTTTTTCTAATTTATTTTGTTGGTCAACAAGATCGTAAGCTAAGCGCTCAAGCAAGCTTTTACTTTCATCTGAGAATGGAATGACACGTTGTTTAAAATCGATCTCTGCATTGTTCATTGATATTTGCTCCATTTCATTTTTAGCTTGACGAACATGTTGGACCCAATCCGTTGTTGATCTTGGAGGTTCTACAAATGGCTTCATCTTGCCTACTGTTCTTGGTAGATGTGATTCCGTTACGATAAACCTGTTAAGGAATCCGTCAACGATACGACCGGTTGAGAGCGCACCGTAAAAATTCTTTGGTACGCTCATACCGACCAACGTTATTGCAGGTTTGATAGTTGACCTATCTAGCACTTCTTTTTGTTGTTTCTGCGTTAACGTCATCATCGAATAGTTGTCAGGGCGTAGGACACCATGACATCTTCCCCATGTCTCCATAAGAACTTGTAAAGCATCTTCTTTGTTTGAATTACTTGCATTAGAAATACTTTCAAGCCTTTTACCAAATTCATCCATTACAGTTATATGGGCTGGCTTATGTCTAAGCAAAGAGTAAATAGCACCACTTGATGTGTAACCATCTCCTGCCAACAAGTCTATCTGCTCAGCTTTTTCAAGAATAGCTTCTATAACTGTCTTAACGTTTTCTTTTCCTTGTCCTGATTTAGCAATACACATAAAGAACAAAGATGAAAAGTTATTCATATCTGTCTTATATATTCTTCCTAAAGCGACAGATGCTAATGCAATTGATGCTTGTAAATTGATTGCAGGCTGAGATATTTGAGCTATGTCTTCTGCGTAATTATAAACGTCACTTATAATCCCTGGTGGCTTATATAAGTCATTAGGCTCAACGATATCAATTTGTTTAGATATATATGCAGGAGCCTGCTGGTTTTTTCTTTCGTGCGTTTTTTGAATACTATTAACGGTAGTTTGTATTTCTGATTGCGGAAGTGGTGGATCGTTTTGTTCGTTCCAAGAATTTACAAAAAAGTGAACGAAATCTAAATTAAGGTTTTTAGCAATTAAGTATCCTGCTAATCTTGCAGCTTGATCATTTCTTGATCCTTCGGTTACGCCGTCAAGCGAAAGGGGAGTTGCTATGGGTTTTCCATTTACTTTCTCTGCCCCCGTAATCTTTACCCAAAGATCTTTGGTAAAGTCAGGAAGGTCTTCTATCTCATTGAGTTCCCAATCATGGATGATTGTGGGTTCATAAATGGCTCCTGTTGCATGTATATTGTGTGGTGCAACGATTAGCCCACCAACTCCCCTAATATCAATTAATTTATCAGGATCGTGATCTTGGCCTCTTCTAGCTACGTAGGTAGTAAAGTTTTCAGGGTTATTGTAATAGTAGTGAACGCCTTTACCAGTGGCTACTTTAAAAGGTGTTACAGGTAAATTATTATCTGCCCAATTCACCGCTTCAGGTGTATCAGCATCTACTACAATAAATTTTCCGGTAACAAGAGCTACTACTAAATCATCTCTCCCCTTGAACCATTTTTCAATTTCTGCGGTCGTTGGCTGGGTCTGTTGAAACCTTTGCCAACCGCCTAACTCTTTAGGTGGTACTTTATTTGATCTTAATAAAGGTACGACACTAATGCCTTCTTCATGGTAGGCAAGAGCTAAGTCCAACGCAGAATCTTGCGCTGTTACGTTTATATGAAACACTACTAACTCGTTTCTTCAAGTGGTCCATAGATAGATTCAAAGTCAAGCTTACCTCCAGACGCTTGTATTATTTTTTTTGCTTGTTTAATAGAAGGTTGACGTAAACCATACCTCCACGATTTTGTTGTTGCTGGTGAGCAACCGAATAATTCAGCCGCTGGCTCAGTGCCAATGAACTCAATATATTCTTTAAGAGTATATCTCTTCACTTCTCTCTCCTTGTATTGTGGTTCTAATTTATTACTTAGAAATACTGAAAGCTCTTTTTCTGATAGAGTGATTGTTCTCCATAGATAGTTTACTTTCCATTGATCTTTATGTACTTCGTTCATATGATACAACCCGTTAATTATTTTGTTGTGACATATTGTAATTGTAAAAAATATAAAATAAAATACCTTTTATAAAAAAAAGGAGAAGATATATGTCAAATATATTAGATAGAATTGCCTCTCCAAGTGATCTTGTTCAAATGCAAGGAGCTAAGATTCTTGTATTTGGAGCATCTGGAGCAGGTAAAACCACGCTTTGCGCAACCGCGCCAGGCAAAACTCTCATCATCAGTATGGAAGCTGGTCTTTTATCCATCAAGGATAAAGACAATGTGACCGCTATTGAGGTAAAGGAAGCATCAGAGATCGAGGAGATCGCTCAACTATTGGAGAGCGGTAAACTTGATTATGATACTGTCTGCCTAGATAGTGTTACTGAGATGTCAGAAATACTTTTGGCTTCTGAAAAAGCTAGAAGTAAAGACCCAAGACGTGCATATGGAGAGGTCATTGAAGTAATGACTCGAACCATGCGTAGGTTTAGGGATCTGAAGATTCACGTAATCTTTGTCGCTAAAGAAGACAAGATTCGTGATGAGCAAACCGGTGTGTTTCATCATCAACCAATGATGGTAGGTGCGAAGTTACCGGTGCAAATTCCTTACTTTTTTGATGAGGTATTGGCTTTAAGAACCTTTACTGAAGAAAATGAAGAAGGTAAAAAAATTATCAATAGATGGTTGCAAACCACTATTGGTGATAATTATACCGCTAAGGATAGGAGTGGTAAGTTAGAAACTTTTGAAGAGCCTAACTTAACACATGTCATTAATAAACTTGGATTTACATTAGGAGAGTAATATGAGCGATTTTGCAGATGTCAAGTTTGATTTCAGTGATGATAATAGCAACACATATATACCCGAGGGCGATTATACGACTGAGATAATTAAATGCGAAAAGACTAAGTCTAAAGCAGGTAATGATTATCTCGCACTTGAAGTTAAGGTTGTTGGTGAAAAATACAACGGCTGGATAGCAAGGAATAATTTTAACCTTTGGTATACCAACAGCGATGCTGAAAAGCAGGATGTGGTTAGAGAGATTGCTGCAAAGCAATTTTCAAAACTACTTAAAGCTTTGAACATGGATAAGAATCCACCGGCTAACGCTACTGAACTCGTTGGTCTGAACGTTGTTTCTTCACTTGGTATTGAGGAAAGCAATAACGAGGAGTACCCTGATAGAAATAATATCACTGGGTTTTCATCCGTTACTGGCGAATCTTCAACACCCCCTAAAGTTGCACAGGATGCACCTGATTGGGTTGAGGAATCAAAACCAGCTAAACCTAGCTTAGGTTAAACAAGAAGGTGCGCTAGGGTGCCTCAAGAGTCTTTTCCCCCTGTTAATGACTCACCTAGACTTCTAATGAATTGTTAAACTAACTAGTTGAAGTGGATCGTATTCAGATATGTCTACGACTTTAGCTGGATAATAACTATCGCTATCTTCCATTGATTTGAGTGCGGTAAAAAACTTTGCGGTATGTTTATCTGGAGCTTTCATTATTATGGCTTTTAGCTCGTCATCTGTTTCGTAACAGCATATGTATTTTTTTAAATTTTCAAACATTAATTATCTTCCTTAATAAATCCATTTACATATAAAGCAATAATCGCATAATGAATAATCTTCATCAGATCCTCGTTTGCTTTGCCTTTCTTTTTACCAAAACGCATTGCGTATTTCATTACATTGCCAACAGCAAATCCCTCTCCGTGACCGCTATCAATTATCATATCAGTTGCCTGATACTTACCGTTGGCGTAATGTTGGTTATAAGTTTGGTTGATGTAGTTTTCAACGGCTTTAAGAATTTCGTCTTCTTTAAACTTATAATTGATCATAGCACTAAATCTACGATATTGGGGCTGTTGTAGATAGATAAATGACCGCCTTTTCCATGATTGGCGTACTCCTCAAGAAATCCGGACATTTTATCCCAACCTTGCTCCATCAGCTCTTCAGTCATTCTAAATACTTTTGAAGCATACGGCGGTTTCTTTTCTTGGGCTACAAAGACAAATTCTTTTACTTTGAATCCAGCTTTTTCCATACCTCTTCTGTACCAAGCCGCTTGCATGTCATAACCATACTTACGCACTGATCCTGCAAATTCTTTTGGGTGGCAGCTTTGAGTTGTTTTGTAATCAACAACAACAATTTCATTCGCTGAGTAAGGTTTTTGTACCGGCGGACAGATAACATCTGGACGACACTTACAAAGCACATCGCCTTCATACCAATAAAAACTAGCCTCTGCGACTTTGCCTTCTGCATCTAAATACATACGACCTTCTTCGATCATATTGTTATTCATCGCTTTAATATCCTTCATCTCCACTTCTTTAATAACAGTTAGGCCTCTCTCTTCATACTCTTTTTTAAGTTCTTTATTTGCGTTGGTATAAGGTGATCCAGCAATTACCGCAACGGTATTGTTGAATTCATCTTCACCCTCTACTAATAACGCATGAGCCGCCGTACCAAAATTCATAGCAGGCGTGGTTTCTTGAACGTGTTCAATAGCGTGTAATTGAGATCGACCAAACGATCTAATATAACTACTGCTGAGTCCTGGCCCTGCATGGTAGACGGAGTTGGGTATATCTCCGAAAACAAAGCAATCGCCTTTTTGCTCAAACTTATAATCTTTTAATTCTTCAATCTGCATATTTGTACCTCGGTTTTAAAACCAATATTACTTTTTTTGAAATCATCGGCTCTGGCCAATACTTCAAATGTTTATACAAAGACAGCATATTATTTTTCACACTATCTTCTTTATATATGGGCTCTCCTATCTTTTTCCAGAACTTAACTATCTCTCGATACTCTTCTCTGTTACCTACAAACGCAACATCTAAATCTGTTCCGTTGTAAGG
>TARA_R100001480_G_scaffold23315_2_pt1 | contig 19797 bp, 31 predicted proteins | sample TARA_R100001480 | Tara Oceans TARA_R100001480 (sample SAMEA2622212) | marine metagenome | biome: marine biome (ENVO:00000447); feature: mesopelagic zone (ENVO:00000213) & marine oxygen minimum zone (ENVO:01000065); material: "saline water (ENVO:00002010), including plankton... | reverse complement strand
CATTTCTTGTTTTGAATTATCTCTTTTAATTTTAGCACGATTTGCAAAATAACCTTCTATACTAAAACCTTTTACTTTTCCGCTTTTGATATAATCATTCCAAACCTCATCATTTTCAACTTTCATACTGATCATCCATGTTCCTTCTGGTACGTCTAAACCATATTTTGCCGATTTATCCATTTTAGTATCTTCTACAATCCAACTTTCAAAAACCGTTAAATCTTCAATTCCCATGCTATGCTCTAAAGTAGCATTGTTTTGATTTCCATTTTTAAAAAACAATTCTGCCGCCCTTCTCACAGTTTCTTTTGAAAAGTAAACATAAAACATTTCATCATTTTGCTTTCTAAAAATAGGTTTGTTCGGTATTAAGGCTGCACCCATTAAAATACGTTTGTCCTCATCTACCTTTGCAAGTTTTATTTCTTGTTCTGCTAGTGCTATGAAATCACTTTCTATTGCTGGATTTTCAACGATGGAAACTGCTTCAATGCCTGTAACCTCGTTTTCTTCATCTAATAATAATTCTACTATATTCATTTTATTTGTTTTTTAATTTCCTAATGTTGCTGTACTTACAATCGCATTGTCTAGTTGTTGTTGTGTTGTTACTTCGCTAGCCACAACAAAAGCTTGTACAGGTTGCTGCTGTCCTAATGCATCCGCAATTTGATTAAAACCACTTTGACCAACTACGTTAAAATTTGGTGCACTAGTTTCAGCAGTTGCTGTTGCACTAGATAAACTAGAAGTGCTTTGCGTTGGTGAAGTAGTTGCGCCACCACCTTGAGCTTGAAATTTTTGTTTTCTAATTTGATTTACATTTGCTAAACCAGCAGACACAGCAGCAGCCGCAGCAGCAAAACCCAAACCTGGGCCAACAACTGGAATGCCTGCAAGTGATTTGTAAGATTGTACAGCACTTTCAAAAGTACTTATTAACCCTTGACTTATGCTAACTGCTTTTTGTATGTTAAATGCTCTCTTTTGTTCTTTTTCGCTTTCCCCTGCAAAAATTTCGCTTAAATTTGAAATTGTTGTTAAAGTATTTGAAAGACTTTGTATTTTAGCTTTTTGCAATCTTTCATCGCTTGCCCTTTGTTTTTCATTTGCTAGGTCATTTTCTTGAACTTCTTTTTCTTTAATTAATTTTTTGGCTTCTGCAATTTCTGTTTCTCTTGTTATTTCTTGTTGACCCGCCTGCTGTAAAAATTCATTAAGTGCAATTTCTGCATCTATTTTTGCTTGAGTTCCAGCATTAGCATTATCAATAACAGTTTGAAGTCTTGCTGTTTGCAGTTCTCTTTCTTCTTCATCAATTTCTTTTTGTCTTTCTAACCTTTGTAAATTATCTTCTATTTGTTCAGCGTTAAATCTTTTTTGTTCTATTGATAAATTTGCTTGTGATTCTAACTTGGAATTTATTAGTTCTTTTTCTTCTTTTTCTAATGCTGCTTGATTGACTAACTGTTCTGATCTAAAACCTTCGACCTGTGCACGAACTGCTGCCAATTCGTTTTCTGCTTCCATCACAGCCTTTATTGATTCAACGTTGTTTTTATCTTTGTCAAGTGTTGCTTGCGCTGCTCTCAATGTGGTTTGAGCATTTTGCAACATTGTTTTTTCTTGTTTTTCAAGAATTAAGCCTAGTTCATCATTTGCCTTTTTTCTTTCTTCAATACTTTTTCGCTCATCATCTCTTATTTGTCGCTGCTGTTCTGCTTGCCTGTCAAACTTTTCAATTAAACCTTGATTTGCTACAGCTGCTAATTCAGCTTGTTTTTTTAGTTCAACGTTTGCAGTTGCTGCCTCAACAGTTGATTTAGTATACTCTGTGATCGCTTCCACTCCCTCACTAACGACATTTGTAACTTTTTCAACGCTGTTATCAACTCCCGTGAGTACGTCTGCAAATTCAACTCCAGCGTTTTTTACTTCATTAATTGCGCCTTTAAAATCACCAGCAAAAAGTTTTTGCATAGCTTTTCCCAAAAAGCCAAATACATCAAGAGCAGATTTAACCCTTTCAATAATATTGTTTTTTATTGCTTCCCCTAGTGCCTTTACACTTTCAAGAGGATTTTCAAAAATTGATTTAAAAAACTTTGTTACTGTTCCAATATTCTTGCTAATAAAATTAAAAAAGTCACTAAAAGCTAAAGACAAACTTTCAAAAGCTATATTAAAAACATCAACTACTTTTTGATTTTCTTGTAATAATTCTTTTAAAGTTACAAATACTCCAATAATTAAACCAATACCCGCTGCTTTTAAAGCTGTTCCCATAGCTTTGAAACCGCCCGCAACACCTTTTGCACCTTTTTTTAACGTGTCAAATGATTTCCCGCTTTTATTAAGTTCTTTAACATCTTTATTAGTTTGATTCAAATTTTCGTTAACTCCCTCAATGCTTTTTGAAAAGTCTTTAACGTCCTTTTCCGCTTTATCCGTTTTCGCTACAAATTCAAATATTTTTGTAATCATTTTTTATATTTTAATTGTTGTAAACCTTCTTTAATTGTAAGTGGTACTTTGTTTTTCCCCAATGCAATATTGATATTTTTATCATATAATTTGTGCTCTTTACAAAATGCTAATGCCTCTAATATTATTTTCATGGTGCTTCACTTAATAGTTCAAATTGTGTTTCTCCGCTTTGTAATTTAGTAGTCATTTTATTAATTGTAAATTCTCTTGTGCCTACTATTATTTTATCGTCTAATGATATTTTTAAAAGTTCTTTCAATGGTAGTATTGCCTTTAATTTATATAGTCTAGTTTTTTTATTAAATATTCTAGTTATATAATTTGTATAATACTTTTCAAACAAGCTATTGTTAACACCTCCATAATCAGTTAAATTATATTCGTTTATTTCACTGCCGAAATTTAAATTAAATGCAGGAGGAGTTGAACTTGCGCCTAGTTCATTGTAGTTGCTCGGCATCCAATAGTCGTTAATAGATCGTTGCGTGCCTGTTGAAGGTGTTCCGCTTTCGGGCCTTGTCGTTTCAACGTAATTAATTTGTTTACTGATATTTTCTTGGTAAACACCATAAAACAAAAGAGGTGCGCCAATACTTGGGTTTAAATCGTCATCTATAAAAGCCCCATATTGAATATCTGTTTGACTTCCATCGCTTTGATCGTTTAACCTTTCAAACATCATATGTTCGAATGGTGCTTCAACTAAATAAATCTTTTCATCGCTTGCAGTTGTTTTGAATTCAAGCTCGCCAAACCTTTTATTGTTTGTTTGTAAAAATTGTTGTGCTAAAATTGTTTTTGGTTCTTTATATTGGAAGTCAACTTCTGTGAATGGCAAATTTGCTTCCACCGTATGCTGATCAGTAACAACAAACTTACTTATGTCTATTGTATCACCACTATAAAAGTCATCTAAAGTCTTAACAACTATTTCATTGTCTGTATTAACAAAAGCAGTTAAGTTGTGCATTTTAAATAACCCTTTTAAAAAGTTTAAAACGCTTATTTTTGGTGTGTTATTTCTTATTGATATGTTTTCATTTGCTGTTGTTAAAGAACCGCTCTGAAAATTTGAAACTATTAAAAGGTTTTTATTAATTGGATTTCCACCTATTGAAGATGAATCATAATCGCCCAACTTAACTTCACCGTCATAATTAGATGGTAAAGTATAAAAATTCGTAATAGATAAATCATTTGGTATAGGCTTCACTTCAACTACTAATATTGCAAATTGACTTGTAAATGTTAATTGATTGTTTGAACTTATTTTTGTTATTAAGTTTTTTTTATCTCCTATTTGCATTTTATCGTCAACCGTATCAAGTGTGATTGTTAGCGATTGAGCTCCTGTTCCATTTCTTACAGCTAATGTTTCACCTGTTAAATCATCAATGACCTCAATAGTGTATTCTTGTGTAGAAACAGTTGGGGTTATTTCTACTAAATAAGAGTAATAAAAGAAATCCTCTGTTTTTTGTATTTCAAATTTACCGTTATTAAATTTTGATTCTGTTGTGTTTGCAAAAAAAGTACATTTATCAATTGGATTTGTCAAATCTTGGCCGAGTACAGTTGGGTTTGTACATGTGAAACTTGTATTAATTATTAATTCTGATTTTATAGTCTGATCTATTTTACCCTTTTCACGATGCAGCCATAAATACATGTTTGTAAAAACAGAACTATCAAAAAATTCACTTGTTTTAAAAGTTAAACCATATTGTTGTTCAATAGCCTTTAATACCAAACTTACTTTTATAGCAGGTTTTAAATCTTCGGGAAATACTCCTCGCCTATCATCATTTACATCAGTTCCAAAAGCTATATTTGTAAAATTATCAAATTGTCCACCACTATCATAAATATATGATTGTGTGTGAGTTAATAATGGGTAGATTATTGCATCTGTGTAATTAACAGAATCCACTGTAACGTCTAAACCATTTTTAAAACCATCTAATATGTTTGGAAACGTATTTAAAAAATCAAAATTACTTAACCAGTTTAAGTCCTCCAATTTATCTTCTCCAATTAAATTATTTAATGAAACAGTATTGCCGAAAAAAGTTACTTTGTATAAACTTGGCCTGTTGTTTTTCATAACAACTGATTCAAGTTTGATTTGACCAATTTTGAAAGGTAAATGATTTAATTCAATAATAGCATCACTCATTATATGATTGTCAAATCCAATTACATCGTCATTATACCAATGTTGAAATATTTTGTTATTAACCTTTGAAGCAGGCAAATTAAACGTTCTTGAAAAGTCAGTAAATATTTTATCAATCTCCTTAACATCTTGAATAACCTGTGTTAATGTAATTAGTTCCGCTTCTATTAAATCAACTCTTTCAAACTTTTGCGCTGTTTGATTTGCTGGTATTACTTTTGGCTTTATATATAAAATTAGCTCTTGCATTATCTAATATTATTAATATAGGTAAATGACTTTTCAAAGCTCATTGTATAATTTATTAGTTTATCATTTAAACTTGTTTTGTAAGTCAATGAACTATCTTTTAAATTAACAGGATATCTACTTCCAGCACTATCAGTCAAATAAACGTATTCACTAACTAAAAGTTCCTTGAATGTTTCATTCATTAGCTCACTAACAAAACCTGTGTTTAATTCTAAAGTTTCTTGTCCGTTTGTATTATAAACTTTGTTGCTATGTTCATTTAAAGAGTATGTATTGAATTTGCTTTTAATTTCACAGGTTAACCCAACAGTTTCTTTGTAAATATAGTTAGCATGAAAAACACTTCTATTGTAATTTTCTTTTTTAGTTTCTAGACTTTCAACCGATTTTTTGAAAAAATATACGTCTTGATAAGCTCCAAACTTATTTAAAAAAGTACATTTAAAAACTGAATACTTACATTCTTCTATAGGTTCAACTTTTATTGTTCTTGTAGTTGAAGTATCATAAGTTATAACAATACTTAAAATGTCTCTAGGTAGTGATGAGGTGTCCGCACTTGAATAATTAATAATGTCTGGCGCATTATCTGTAAATGAAATATTGTTTGTTTGCGCAACACCGCCATTGACGTTTATAAATTCAACTTTGTTTACTATTTCAGCATTAACAGGAATTGTAATAATATCACCTTTTTTATATTGAATATAATTTGCTGTAATCATAGCATTTGGGTTTGTTGTAAAGTTTACACCGTCTGTAAAATCGTTATAACCTTCCTGTGCTAAATATGTATTTGTTGTTGCTGTTGTTATTGCTGTTCCATCTGCTTTATATGGCCTTGTGCTAACGTCAACCCACATTGACTGGTATTTTCTGTATGGGTCTTTAATATCTGCAGGGTTAATATTCTGACTTAAATAATTATTTACAATTTCGTTTATTTCAACACTAACTGAATTTTCACTATTTATTGGTTTTTTAATTAATGTCACACTATCTGAAAAATCTTCGCATAATGGTGTTGTCTTATCAGAGAGATCACCTGAAAACAAAGAAATAACAATTTCAAAATAATCTAAATCTGAACTTGTTTCTTCTGGTGTTCTTATAAAAAATGGGCTTCTTGTTCTTATTATTGTACTCATACTTCAATATCGTTTAAAATTCCTTGAATCATTTCGTCGCTAAATTTGTCAACCCCCTTTTCAAATGGCTTTGTAAAAAACATTGTTGCTCTAATACCTTTGTTTTTTATACTTCTTGCAATTAAAAAAGTTAATGATTTTCTATTAATAAATTTTCCTTGTTTATCTCTAGGCGCAATACCTTTACGAATTGTCCATTTATCAAGAACACTTGAAGGTGGTTGTTTATTAGTGTATTTAAATGGGCTGTTATTACTTTCGGGATATGTTGATTTAGCCCCCTTGACTCCTTGATCAATAAATTCTCCATATTTTTCACTCTCAAAAATTACTCTGTTTTTTTCTATTTTAAAACTTAAACTATTGGATAATTTTTTAGATGCATTTATTTTGCCTTTAGTCAAATTACTTCTTGACTGTTGTATTACATACTTTGCGTATTTTTCTAATATTTTTTTAAACTCACTCATTAGCAATATGACATTTCAGTTTTAGCTCCTATATCAAAAGTGACTTCCCATCCAGCTAGTAAATTATCAAATCTTTCTGTAAACGGTGTGCAAGTTGCATCTGTATTCAACTCAAAATCATCTCTATATAAATCCGCTTTTTGTAATACTCTTTTGACTCTAGTAGCTAGTGCAAATTGTGTATTTAAAATGTCGTGTAAATTATTGTTGCCATTAAATTCATCATTAGTTTGCTGATTGCTAATATCTACAATATCCATGAAGAAAATACTAACATTAAAAATTGTATAGTTGTTTAATATTGTTGCGTTATTTACCAATACATGAGCCAAAGGGAATAAACTTTGTTTTTTTAAATCAATTTTAGATATATCGCCAAATGTTACTTCATTGTTAAAAGGTTCTGCACTTATAACTTCTTTTATTTTGTCTATTATATTATAATAAGTATTCATATTAATTTTATATATATTGGAGTGTGAACTCCTAAATCTTCATTTGTAAATTCATCAAGCCAGTCAATAGATTCGTCAAAGTCTGTACCGTCTTGTTGCATTATAATATCTAAACATTTCCAATAGCTGTAAACTGCTTTGCTAGGTTTAATGGCTGTGACTCCTAAAAATGCATCTTCAAAACCATCTGGTAGAATTAAATATTCGTCTTTACTAAATAGCTCTCGCTCCATTAATTGTTTTAGTATTTCATCTCTTTGCATTTCTATTCAATATGTGTTTTTCAAGTTCTGCTTTTTCCTTTTCAAAAGTTAAATGTGTCAAACAAGTGTGTAAATTCATTTTTGTAACCTCATCTATTTTTAATATGTCTCCTTTACATAGCCCGTAAATTGATTGATACCATCCCCATTTTTGAGAAAATCCAGCAAATTTTGTGGTATCTCCACTTCCGTTTGTGTTTGTAAATAGTTCAGAATATTGGTCAATAATTCTTTTTTTAAATTCCAAAAAAAAACACTTGCACCTAGTGCAATATCTAAACTAATATTTTCTAAATTATATTTATTAGAACCTTCGTAATCTTCAATTAAATATTGATCTTTATTTTTATATGTTATAGGCCTATATAAAACACTCATGGCTTTATGCATGTATTCAAAGTCATTTAAATAAGTTTCTAAATCTATGTGCTCACCTAGTGTGATGTCATCTAATTTAGGAATAAAACCAAATTCAATTTCATTAAATACAAACTTGTTTTTAAACACAGGCTTTTTTTCAAATACTTCATTGATCGTTTGACAAATAATATCTACGTCAGAAAGTTTAATTTGTAATACTTGTTTTAAAGGTATATTGCAAAATATTTCAATCATTTTTTGCTTAATAAAGTTTTCGTCTTCTTTACCTTCTGCAATCTTTAACCATTTTTGGTATTGCTTTAAAGTAATTTCTTCAAGTTTATTAGGTATGTTAATTTTAACTTTCATTTATATATATAATGTAAAAAAAATTGTTTAGTGTTATGTACGAAATTAAAAAAAATTTCACTTATATATCTTATCTTATCTTTTCTTATCTTAATGCTTAAGGGGGCCTTAAGGGGGGCTATAACAATCTTCATTTTATTTAATATAAATAATACTCGCCTAAACTTGGGTTTTGTAATTGATAGCTAACTGCATACCTCAATGCATCAATAGCATGGTTAAAATTGTCAACTGGTGTTTGTGATTTCTTTTCTAGCCAACAATAATTGTTAAGCTCTTTAATTAAATCTGTGCTATCTTCTGTAATTATTAAATCATAATCTTGCAGTAAACTTATTCCAAATGTAATTGAACCTTGTCCTTTTATTGCAGGCACAATATTACAATCTTTGCTTAATTCGTTTATTAGTCTTGGTTCAGCACTATCACCCACTATTAAATGATCAGCAGCAAACTTTTTATTTAATACTGATATTTCGCTTGTAGTTAGTTTAGGCTGGTAAAAACATAATTGAACATAAATAACTTTATTTTGTTTATCTATACTTGTTTTAACTAAACTACTTGGATCATTCGAAAATCCGAAGTCTTGTCCAAATACAATTTTATTAACTTGTTTAAATTCACCTATTGACCAATTAGTAAATATAACACCTTCTGCTTTATCTAGCCATGCACCCTCAATAGTATGTTTATAACGTTCGGGCCTTCTTTCTTTCATTGTTTGTATTTGCTTTAAATAGCTAGGTGATAGGTTTTCAATATTATCTAAATACGTTGTATGAATGTATGTTGTGTCATCTTTAGTTATGTTTGAACCTGCTTCGACTCCCCTGCTTTCAAACCAACGTTGATAAATAAAATGTTCTTTTGTACTTGGGTTTAATATTAATATAACTCTATTATCTTGAGCTATATTTCTAACAGACAAATCAATCTTATCAAAAATGTTTTCATTGTTTAACTCCTCTGCTTCATCCATAACCCAGGTAGTGATGCCTTGTAATGATTTAAGATTTGCAGTTTGATCTCCTGATGAGGTTTTTATCCCTCTGAATATTATTTTACTACCATTAGATTTATTAATTATTTCATCTTTTGTTATTGTAAAATTATTAATAACATTTAGCAATTCTAACTTTTCAATAAATTCTGGAATAATTGAAATGCTAGCAGCTCGCAAAGTATATCTAGTAAATAAAATTGTGTGATTAGATTGGTACGTTAAGTATAGTAATATTATATTTATTGCAAATGATTTGCCCGAACCACGTCCACCTGTAACAATAAAATAACGTGCATCAGATGTTGCAAACACATTATATTTACTGCTTAAACTTAATGCCACTAATTAACTTTTTAAAGTCATGGTTAACAGTTTCAGTTGTGTTCATATCAACGGTATCTTTAAGCCTACCGTATAAATTATCATACAAAGTGTTAAATGCCTGCACATCTCCTTTTTTAATTGCTTTTTCTACCATGGCTTGCACCATTAAATATTCGTTTGTTTGCCATTCACTCTCGCCTGTTTGTGGGTTATCTGTTTTAACTAATAATGATAATATTTCTTTTATTATTGTGCTTCTATTTTTGCTGCCTTTTGGCCTGCCAGCAGGATTTCCGCTCTCACCTTTTTTATATGGTATTAAATCTTCTTTACTCATTTTTTTTGTTCTGTTGTTGTTCTGTATTTGTATACATTTGTATGTTTTTTTTTAAGTATTCTTTTAATTTATTTTCTGCTTCTTTTTTCCATTTACTTTTTTTCATACTCGTTATATAATTTTTTCATTGTGTTATATAATTCTTTTACGCAGCTGCCACAAGTTGAAGGTTTTTTGTTATCGTTAAAAACTCTGTTGTGTATTTCTAATAACGCAGTTTGTTCGCTTGCTGATAATATTAATCTATTTATTTTAAAAAAGCTTTTCAAAAACATATATTCTCCCTCGTTTAAACATTCTATTTGTTTATAGGGAAATAATTTATTTAATTTTTCTTTTCTTTTGTCGCATCCGCAATCCTTTCCTAACTTGTCAAATATCCATTTGGTGGCTGCTTTAATTCCTGTCGCTTTTGTAACCTTTTCTATACTATCACCTAATCCTTTACTTTTCATATAAACGTTTTTTTATTTTTTTTTTACATTTATTAATTACTTCAAATACTGTAACATGACCTAGCTTTGTTTCTTTTGCTAAACTTCTAACACTATTAAATTTTTTAGTATATAGTTTTAACAGCTTTTTATCAAACCAATAAAAATTGTTTATTAGATTATTAATGTCTTCTTCTAGGTATTTTGAATTTTCGTTGCTAGCTACATTTAAAATTTCTAAATTTTCATTTTTATTATATTTGTTTTTACGTTTTGCTTCTATTTGTATTATTTGTAAAATAGTTTTTTTTATTATACCAAAATGCGGTTTATTATTAATAATTACCTCATCAGCTTTCAATTTTTTATTATGTAATTGTTCTGCTATACTTAAATACATTTCTTGTATTATATCTTTAATTAATTGATCATCCTCTTTATATAATAAATTTTTTGCAATTTGCAACCATTTTTCTTGATGTTTATGTAATATGTTTAAAACATCATTTGTTTCCACTTGCTAAAAGTATTTCTTTACATAACTGATTTGGTATTTTACTTCTTTCGTAATTATCTTTCAATCCTTGTGTTCCTGTTTTTGAACCTCTTGGAGCTTCTTCGTGATGACAATGTTTATTACCAGCATAACAAATAGGTCTTGGCTTCCAACCATTAATATTAAATATATCATAAATATTGTTGCTCCATATATCTGTTGGCTTCATTCTTTTGTCTCCATAACTACAATAGGTTATAGTAGTTCTATCTATTCCTTTTACTTTTCTTCTCATTTTTCCAACTGGATTTTCCATATAAAATTTTGCTTTAGGAAACCATTTAAAAATAGATAATGTTTTGTTTAATATTTTTATTCCTAATTCAGCTTCTTTAGTTTTTGGTGTGTGGTCTTCATTCCAATGATGTCCTATAGATGCTACACTAAAATAGGTGCAAGGAGGAGAAGCCCATATAATATCTGGCTTAAATGGAATCATTTTTTTTTCTAAATCAAGAATATCAATAACTAAATTAATGTTTTTAAAATTATTTATATCAACGCTAAAAACATCAAAACCTTGTTTTTCTGCTTCTTTTCCTATGCTTCGAGATCCTGCAAAAAGTTCAAGCACTTTCATTCCTTAATTCGTTAAGTTCTAATAGTATATTAACAAAATCTTCATACCTTAAAGCTGCATAATCATTTTCAAAATTCTTTGTAAATACTACAACTGGTGTTTTTCTCGTACCTGCTGCATCACCTTCGCTTTGATGTAATGCTTTCCAGATGTTAAGCTTTTCTTGGTTCTTACACTCCCAACTATATTCACTTAAAATTCCTGATGTTGTTAGTATATCACCTTTTATAGAAAGTCCTCCACTGTTTGGTGTTCTTCTAATATTAGTATCAAACTTCTTTGCTAAATCTTTTGCAATTTTTAATTCAAATCTTTTCCCTTTTTTATTAGCATTCATCAAATATAGTTTGTTGTTTGACATTTTCTTTTCTAGTTATTCCTAATACAGTTTCAAGTATTGTTTTACCCGCTTCATAGTCAACTAGGTTTCTTGCAATTTTATTAGTTGGTTGACTTCCTTTGTACTTAAAAAAATCGTAATCGTGGAATGCACATAGGTTTTTTACTTCATTTTTACCTCCGCTAATTTTTACTTTTCTTTTACTTAAAATATTTGGTAAATTGAAGTTTGTCCAATACAAGTGCCGACCTCTTTTCTTTGCAGGAATTAATGGTTCGTAATATGGTATTACATTTTCAACTACATACTTGCCTTTAAAATGATGTTGTAAAAATAAAATTTCTTGATACAAACTCATATTTGGATATATTGGTTTTTTCCCATTAGCACCTATCCCCCAATACCTAGCTCTACTATGTGTCGGGCAAGGCGGCGAACTCCATATAAAGTCAAACTCTTTATAGTGGCCTAACAAATATTGATGCGCATCAGTTACAATGACAGTATCATTTAGAAAACGATCTTGATATAATCTTGCAGCTTCAGGGTCTAACTCAACCGCAGTAACTTGTATGTCTGTAACCTCATCCCATTTGTAACGATTACCACCCAAACAAGCATATAAATTAAGTATCTTCATTTTTGGAAATGTTTTCTTATTGCTGCTCCTAGTTCTGCATTATTTGGATATATTGCGCACAAATAAGTTATACTATTACTGATAATATTTTCATTTTTATAGTAACTGTCTTTAACTTGTCTATGTTTATTTAAATTAATTTTGTTTTTCATCTTCCATAAATGTTTTGAATAATAAAACAAAGCAGCATCCAGCAATAAAACAAAGTATGTGCGATAATAACATTAAGTAAAATATCTTGTTCATTTTTTAAAATTAGTTAATTTATTTTTAAGTTGTGCAGTTTCTTTATAAGCTTTAACGTTTTGCAACGTAATTAAAGTATTTTTTTTATTAAGTTCATCAATTATATTTCTTAACTCTAATATTAATTTTAAACTGCTTTGCAACGTTTCTACAGCATCTAATTTGCTTTGTGTTACCTTGCCAACTTTTAAACTTGCTTGTGATTTTAAAAGTAATATTTCTAAATTGTTTTTTGTAATTGTAAAGTCTAGATCATTCATTGTTTTCATTTTAATACGTTTACACCTCCTATTGTAAAGCCTAAACCATTATTATAGTCAAACCTTAAAGGTTCATTTAACATTGTTGGCTTTCCTCCAGTTTCCTTATCTTTAATTTTATAAATGTGTACCTCTGTCATCATCCAAAGTTTATCATGCGAGATCAATCTATGTAAACAAATAAAGTTGTCAACTCTATTTGGAAATACCTGCCCACCCTCGCAGTCTGCTTTTCTTGGTGGTTGTATATGTCCGTTCAAATCGTGATCTGGCGGGAAAACTCTCCTTGCTGCCTCTGTTTGTGGATGCATTGCAATAAACATTGTTTTTCCTGTTTTATTACAAAACTCCCTTACATCATTACATATTTGATAATTCCTTTCAAACTGCGAGATTCTTCTATCGTGATTAATTCCTGTGTATGGATCAATTAAACATCCGTCACAATCTTCTTCTTCAAATATCTTTAATAGTTCTTTATGATTGTAAAGCTTTTTATTATCTACAAATTTAAAATACTTACTTATTTCATCATGATAAAATAAATATTCGTTCAAGTCTTTTATCTTTTCACCAGTCCACATTTGAATAATATCTCTTTTTAATTGTCCTGGGTTGTTTTCACCTGACCAAATACACCACTTTTTTTTATGCAGTTTACTTAATGCTGTTAAATACCATAATATAAAATTTGTTTTGCCAACATTGTCTAGACCTAAAAACATGTTAAAGTTTCCTTTTTTATATAAGAAATAATCATCTAAAACACAATTTATACCAATACCTTTTTTTATTTTACCTTCTTTAAATGCTTTTAAATACGGTATTGTAGAACTATCCTTTAATATCATTTATTAAGTAATTTTCGTAGTTCAGGTGTTATTTTTAATAAATTGTCGTTTGCGTATTTATCTTTTCTTTTCTTTTCTTTTCTTAATGCTTTAGCGGTGCTTAAGCCCCCCTTACGACCATTGACAACATTTCTTTCATGTTCTTTTAATCTTTCTTCGTATTGCTCATCTAACCATTTTATTTTAATACTATCATTTTCAATCTTAAATAAATTAGCATCAATAAGTGCTTGCCATTGTTTTGGTATTAACGTTTTAATTTGTTCTAAAGTAATATTACATTCTTTAGACCAATAGTATAAACAAACTTTTAAAAAAGCTCCCTGCTCATCTAATTCCATAAAAGAGATCGTGCCTGTTAGCCATTGGTTAGGAAAAAATTTAAACCATGGTAATTTTTTCATATTTAGTTTTTTATAGTTTTTAAAATTTATATAAATCTACATTTTTAATTTCATACATATTTTCTTCACAAATAAATTTAGTTTTATCATCTCTTGTTCTTATATCTCCTTTCTTATATAAAATACCTTTTTCTGATATTTCTTTTTTTGGTATATAACCACATATTTGAAAAGTATTTTTTTTCATATTGATAGATAAGAAAACAATAATATCACAATTATATTTTAATTGACATTCAAGAAAATTGTTTACATAGTGATCTTGACAATTAACATTCCTAGACATTGTTTTCACATCAATAGATTTATTATTATACAATATATCAACTCCTTTGTCAAATGTATTTTTAAATGGAGGATAAGAACCAAATAAAATATAATAAAATTCAAACTCGCCAATTAGTCCAATAAGTTGTTTTTCTTTGCTTCCATCAAATTTTCCTCTTTGAGCTATATTATTTGATTTTAACCAATTCCAAATTTTATTTTTATTTTCTAAATTGATGTTATATATTTTCATAATTCAGATTCTAATTTTCTTTTATATTTTATTGATTTATATTTTTCATAAGCTTCTGATTTTGGCTGTGTTTGACCTAATCCTTTGCAGTAATAATCATTTCTTAAAATACATCTAACCATTCTTTTCCAAGATGGAGCCCAACATTTCACTTCTAAATCGTGCGGAGCTTCGTCTGGTATTTTTGCATAGCCTCTTTTTTTCCATCCAACTATAAACTTTTTAAATTTTTGTTTATAATGTATTTGCATCTTATATGGTAATGATTTAAGTAAATAATTACAATAACTTTCCCAAGTATGATTATCTGGTTTTGTAACATTATTGTAACCATTAATATTACCCTTTTCATTAATATATAATGAACCACTATTAACTCCACTCACTCTATTTAATAATTTATACCAAGTATTGCTTTCTAAAATATGATACAACCATAATCCTTTTTTTTGGTCATCTCCATAAGGTTGACACAACCTTTGATTACTTAATTTAACACCTGCCATTGTCATTAAATCATAAATTTTATTATGACATAAATTTTTATATTTTGAGTGAAAAATCCATATATCTTCAGTTCTCCAATCATAAATTGGATAAACATTAAATAAATTATTATTAAGTTTTGTAGTCCATTTATAATTATTATAAGTTAAATTTTTCTTATTAGATGTAATAGCTCGATATCTATGTAAACTTTCATCGGATCTTATACCTATAAATCCAGCAGTTAATTTGTCTTGAGCATACCATTTACCAAATAAAACCATAAACTCTTCAAATTCCATTTTAGGAACATAAAAATCATATTGTGATAAATCACTTGCTTTATTTGGTTTTTCTCTAACCCATATATTTTCATTATTATTATCCCAACAAGTCCATTTTGGTTGAAAATCACTTACTGCGTTTCTTAATAATAATTCACCACAAAACCAATGTAAATCTATATTGTCTTTATACTTTTCAATAATTTCTTCTATATGTTGAATTGTATTTTCATATTGAGCTTCCAAATCTATTATCAAAAGCCCAACTTTTTTATTTCTTTTTATAGCTTCATCTAAAACTAAATGAGTCATAACAGTTGAATCTTTACCTCCAGAAAAACTTATATAATATTTTTCAAAAGAATCAAAAACTTTAAATATCCTTTCTCTAGATGCTTGTAGCACGTTTTTATTTAAATAGTATTTTGTTGCCATAATTAATATAATTCAATTTGTCTGTTAATATTTAATGCATCTTCTAAATCTAATTTTTGCATTTTATTTTTTTCTAACCAAATGTTTAAATATTTGTTAGCTATTAAGTTTGCTTTATTTTGTTGTTCTTTATTTAACTTACTCCAAGCAGTAGAATATTTTGAAGGAACACCAGATAATATACAAACTGCAGCTTGACCTAACCAAGCAATTCTATTCATTGCTTTATTTGTAAGATAATGTTCACAACTATATTTCCATTCATTTATAACTCTATTTAGTGATTCATCAAATAATTTTTCATTAGTCATTATTTCTATAAATTTATTTTCACATTCTTCGTGTGATAAATCATTTAATTTGCTTTTATAAAAGCCTGCTTTGTGACATTCCCATTTATCGTAAGTGTGAAAAATTCTTTCTTTATCATCTTCTAATGGTATTTTATATAAGTCGATAACATCACTAACATCATCAGTTAATATTTCATAATTATTTTCTACATAATCAGATGATTCCCAAGCTTTTGAAAAATCTTTATCATTGAATAAATGCTCTAATCCACTAACTTGACATAACCTTAAAACTTCTTCTTCATCCATACCTAACTGTTTTGATATTCTTTTATTTGTCCAGTTTCTATTTTTTAATTCAATAACAATTTCACTCATTGCATTAACTTGGTGTTTTCCTCTTGCTCTATTGTGCCTAATAGTAGATGCTATTCTATCGTTTTTTGAAGATTGTTCATTTCTTATATTTACAACAGGTAAGTAACCATTTATTCTTTTATTTATAATTTTAGATTCTTTACCAACTCTATTTCTATGAAAACCATCAATAACTTCTATTTTATTTTTTTCGTAGTTATCCCAAGTAACAATTGGTTGAGTATAACCATCATTTATTATTGAGACTTCTAAAAGTTCCATTTCTGGAGGAGCTACCTTATTTGGATTGTAATCATTAGAAACTACATCTTCACATTTAACCCACCTAACAAAATCAACAGGTTCGTTTTTAAAAGGGCTGTTTTGATGCAAAAACAATCTTAAATCATTGATCAAATTTATTTTTTCGTCAAAATCTAAATTATTTAAATTTTTTTTTATTAGTTGTTTGATTTTATTCATAATTATTATAAGCTTGTATTTTATTGTTATTTAATTCACTAAAACTATAATTAAGTTCTAATTTACCGTAGTCCATTTCATTTTCGTAATAAGATTCTTGTTTGCTTCCAAAATAAACAATTTTTACTTTTTGAATTTTAGGCCATAAAACATTTCTTGTAAATTTTAATGAAAGGCCGAATGTATCTCTAATATAATATTCATCATAACCTTTTTTTAATAAATTGGTGATGCGAAATTTTACCACATCACCAAAATTATTATATTTTTCTTGTGAACTCATATTTTAACGTTAAGCCATTTTTTTGAAATCTATTTAATATTATATCAACTTTAAAAGGGTAAGTCATCTTCTTCAACTTTAGTTTGTTTTTTTTCTGGTTTCCACGTATCTACACTAATACTAACATTTTTTCCGTACTGATCCGCTTCTTGCTTTATATTGATATTTAACTTTACAAATTTATTTCCGTTATATTCTTCAATATATTTAGCAATTTTTGCAGGGTTAATTGTTACTTTTAACCAATTTTCATTCATTACTTTACCACTACCGCAGTAGATTATTTCTTCTTTATTCATCTGTTATTGTTTTAATTAATTCGTTAAACTTATCTTTTTTTATTACAACATAATTATTTTCTTTTAAAAAACTTATGCTTTCTTTTATTTTTGACTCCTCAATCCTATAAGTGTCAAATATTTCGTTATTAATTACCATTTTTTAAATTATTTCTTCTATTTCTGTTTTAACTTCTATTATTGAACTATTATAATGTTTTCCGTCCCATTCTTTAAACTTTTCAGTTAAATAGTCATAGTCCATCCACCCTTTAAATAATAAACTATCATCTAATTTATAAACTTGTACATTAAATGGAGTTGTTGTTTCTATAGCTATTATATAAGCTTCACAATCTTTTCCAAACTGATCTTGATACATTGCTAACTGCATTTTGTAATCATTATAATATAAATCACGTTCAAAACGTTTTCCAGCATCTGTGGTTGTTTTAATGTCAACAACGCATTGTTTACCTTCATAAGTTGTTAAAATGTCTGCAAAGCCTTTAAAATTAACTTCTTTATGTTGCCAATTAAGTTCTAATTCTTTAGCTGTTGCATTTTGTAACATTGTTTTAACTATATCGTGCTGCATAGCATTATTTAAAATATTATTTGCTGCATCAAGTTCAGATTGTTTAATAATTGTTTTATCTTGGTTGGTTTGGCTAAATTCTTGCCATGCTTTTCCAGCACGTCTTGCACCTTCAAAAACTGCAAAGTCATCGCCAAATGTATCGGGCTGTAAAATTAATTTATGTACTAATGAACCAAACTGCATTGCATCAGTTGTTTTAAATTCTTTATTCCAATAAGCCAATAAATGATTTGGGGATTTTTTAAATTGCGAAAGTGCGCTATAACTTAAATTATTTTTTTTCATAGTTTTTTATTTTATTGTTAATGCATTTAAATTATTAAGATCGTCATTCATGTTTTCAGCAAACCAATTCTTTTGAGGTTTTAAATAACTTGGAAGCTCTAATCCTAAATGATCAGCCATCATTATTTTAAAGTCTGTTATATCGTCATTGCTTAATTTAGGATAAACTTTCTCTCTTAACGTTTTAATTAATTTTTCTGCTTGTTTGTTTCCTTTACTTTCTTTTTTCATAGTTTTAAGTTTTATTTATTCAAATATATATAATTATATTTATAAACGCAAATTATTTTTATTGTTTTTTAAAATTGTCTGCTTCTACATCTGAATAAATACCGTATTCATAGGCATTAATTAATTTGAGCGTTAAACGATCTTTTAGCCTTTTCTCGGCCATTGCATAAGGGTAAGGAGCTTTGCAGTTTTCTGGTGATGCTTCGCCTGTGCTCCAAATAATTTTATTCCCACGTTTTGCATCTCCAACAATCGCAACATCTTTGTTGCTGTCTCTATATATTGTAGGCGCACCAAATTGAATATTCTCTTTTGCTGCTATCTTTTCGCATGCGTCGTGAGTAATTATCCACATTGATCGCGAACCCCTTTTTAATTCCCAAAAGTCTTCTTTTGTTAAATTGTATTTTTGTGCTATTTCTTTAATTTTCATAGTTTCTAATTTTAGTTAATATTCTTTTTATTTTATTTATTCTCTTTTTATTATAGTTGATATTTAATAGTTTCATTTCTTTACTAATTATATTTATTAAATCAATATAACGATCAAACCTATTTTTATGAGTTTTTAAATCATTATTTGAAAGTATAAAGTTTGGGCTGTTTATTATTCTCTTATTCCAATTAGCTTGAAATATAATAGTAATTAACCTTTGTTGTAAAATATTATGTCTTTCGTAACGTTCCCAATGTTCCATGTAGTCATTATGACTATTATAAAAAGCATATGACTCCATAATTAATTATTTTTATTATAGTTTTCCATTAATTCAACTAATACCTCACTATAAGAACGTCTGCCATTGTTCCTGCATTTTTCTTGAAATTCTACAAGTGTATCTATTTTATCTGCCTTTACATAAAAGGTTCTTGTTGTATATTTTATTTCCCTGTTCATAATTGTTTTTTTTGTAAATATATATATAAATACAATACGAATTACAAAACACACAAAAAAAATATAATTATAACTTAAAATAAATGTGTTATTCTCGCAACTTGTCCAAATTGCTTATGGAATATAAAGCTTTCTATTGCCTTGTTATTGCTTGATTGGTAGCCGCTTTTGTGATGCCAAGCATCCGCCTCTGATGGGCTTCTTAAACTTTCTATTGTGCAACCTATCATATCCTTATTGCTTACTTTATGATGAACGTGTTGCGTAAACATATACCTATATTTAGTGCTGCTCCATTCTTTACATTCATCTGCCATTAACATTGGTAGTAAGTCCCATTTTATTTTATCACCGTGACAAGAACCAATTAAGTTTTTATGATATTTATGGTATTTACGCATT
>TARA_R100001480_G_scaffold109029_1_pt1 | contig 20055 bp, 17 predicted proteins | sample TARA_R100001480 | Tara Oceans TARA_R100001480 (sample SAMEA2622212) | marine metagenome | biome: marine biome (ENVO:00000447); feature: mesopelagic zone (ENVO:00000213) & marine oxygen minimum zone (ENVO:01000065); material: "saline water (ENVO:00002010), including plankton... | reverse complement strand
GTGTGAGAGGACGGGGGAGGTAACTCCCCCTCCTACTCGATTCTGGCTGGGTACAGGTTGGGTACATAAACCTGCCATCACCTTCTGCCGGATTCACATCAATCCATCGAAACTCGCTTCACCGTGCCACTTCTGCGCACGCTACCGTTTCCGTTGCGCATCATTTTACCACGCAATTCCCGCCTTATTGCAGTAATTGCTCAATTACAGCAGCCAACCCCCTCTTGCGTCCCCGTAGCATTGAATAGTGTTCAAAACTAAACGGAGATGAAAATGAAAGACACGCAGAAAATGTACTTCTCAGATACGGAGGTGGGAAACTACTACTCACTGTCCCGGTACACCATCCGGCGCTGGGTTCGCGAAGGCAAGTTTCCTCCCGGAAAGAAACTGGGTTCTAGAACCAGGCGCTGGCCAAGGAGCGACCTTCAAAAATTCGATCAGGAGGTGCGTCGCCGAAATCAGTAAGGACATTAGATAAAGCAAGAGTGGAGCGTACAGGCGCCCGGATCGTCACCATCCGAGATAGAAGTTTTAATATCCGGACGGGTCGATCCGTCGCCTGTCCTCAGCATTGCCGGGAATCTACTAAACGAGCGCGCCTACGAGCGCCACGCTTCTAGCCTTAGCGCAGACCGCTGAAGTTGGAAATGTCCAGTCACGAAACCAACCATGACAGACTGCCAACCACTAGGTACCGACGCTGCCTCTGGCAAGCCCCCGTTATCCTAGACATCTGACAGCTGCTTAAAATACTGCTTTTCGAAGTCCACGGGAGACAACCCACCATTGTTACCGTGTCGGCGAACAGGGTTATAGAACATCTCAATGTAATCGAAAATATCTCGTCGAGCTGTTTCCCGATCCTTGTAGATTTTCCGTTTCACCCGTTCGCTCTTGAGCAACGAGAAGAAGCTCTCGGCAACAGCATTGTCATGACAATTACCGCGCCGGCTCATACTGGGTTTCAGCCGATGATCTTTCAGGAAGTCTCTCCATTCCCGGCTGGTGTATTGCGATCCCTGATCGGAGTGGATCAGAACCTCCTGTTTTGGCCGCCGCTTCCAGGAAGCCATCAGCAGCGCGTCCATAACCAGGTCTGTCGACATTCTCGGCTTCATGGACCAACCAACAATTTGTCGCGAGAACAAATCCAGAACGGCGGCGAGATACAGAAAGCCCTCATGGGTGCGGATATAGGTAATATCAGTCACCCATCGCTCGTTCGGCTCCTGGGCCTCGAAATCGCGATTCAGATGATTGGGTGCAACGTGGGCAGGCTCTCCGCCGTAATAGCCCTTGTGGCGTTTATAGCCACGCTGGGCGCGGATACCTTCCGCCCTCATCAATCGGTACACCCGATTTTTGCTGCACCTCTCTCCGAGGTCTTTGAGATCCAAGGTGATGTTGCGGTAGCCGTATACACCACCGCTTTCGAGCCAGGCCTGCTTTATTAGCCCGACGAGGCGGCGATTGACCTTGGCTCGGGGGCTTTCAGGATTATGCAGCCACGCATAGAAACCACTGAAATGGACGTTCAACACGCGGCACATGACCCGGACTCGGAATTCCTTCTGGTGAGCCCTGATGAAGCGATACTTTACTCGGACTCCTTGGCAAAGAACGCTGCGGCCTTTTTTAGTATGTCGCGCTCCTCAGTCACTCGGCGCAGTTCAGCTCGGAGTTGTCGAAGCTCATCTTGCTGTTCCGAGATGTGCTGATGCTGGCTAGTGGGATCGCCATACAGTTTGATCCATTTGTAGAGACTGCCGGAGGTAACTCCCAGTCTACGGCACACGTCAGAAACCCTATAACCACGTTCCGTGACCTGCTTGACTGCCTCGATTTTGAATTCTTCGGAGTATCGCTTTCCGCTCATCATCAACACCTGTAGATTCAGCGTTTATTGTAACGCTATCAGGCGTCTACTGTATCGGGGGCTTGCCATATCTAACCCCCAGTCCCCACCACGTCCATCAGCTTCGCGTAGTCAGTCACCACGTCATACTTCACCTTATCCTGAGCGACCTTCAGATTGATCTCGTCGAAAAACTTTCTCGCACATTCAATCTTGGTCTGTTCGATTTCCCGCAGTTTCATGGACGACATCGACCCTTTGGTCTCAGCGACAAAGTAGATGTGCTTGATGTTGTCAGCCTGGAAGGAAATTGCCCAGTCCGGATTGTAATCGCCCACGGGGGTAGGAATCAGAAAGCCTCTCGGCAGCTTGGCGTAAACCACCACTTCACTGCTCGTATCCAACTCATTCACGAAGCGGCGCTCGACATCCGAATCCGTAATCGCGTAGTCGTATACGTGGTTCTTCAGCTTCTCCGTGGCGCGGGAGAAATCCTGGCCCGTCTGGTTGGCGGTGAAGATATCCACATCGTAGCGCTCATCAACTTCATTGTAGGCCAGGCGCTCAATCACCATTGCCGCTTTTTGTTCCGTGATAAGTCGTGAGGCTTCGGCAATGAAGTGTTCCGGGTTCTGGCGGAACTGGTTGAACACGGCGGCCTGAATGCCCTGCAGAATGCTGGCGGCGGTCCCGCGGGTCAGGTGGGCATTTTCTGACACCTTACCCAACAGGTCATACCGGACCCTTGAGTGGATCGAGTCGCCGTACTCGGTCGCCGTTTCTTCAACCTTGAAGCCATCGCCCTTGCGCAATTGCTCGTCAGTCAGCGCATCTTGCTGAATACCCTTCTGTACGGTGTACTGCAGGGGCGTTACGCGCAGCTCCTTGTCCAGCGTTGCAATACACTTGCGCACCAGTTCCACGGAGTCAAAGTCGACGCGATACACGGCCTTGCGGTTGATTCGCTGCCAAAGCGCCTGAAATTCTTTCCTGTCGAAGTTGGCATTGAGCGGGTTGGTCTTCGGTTTGCGGCCATCCTCGATTTTGGGTAGCTGGCCTTCACTGAACACGGTGTCGATCAGAGCGAATACCTGGTCAGAATAGGGCTTCAGATCTTCTGGGAGCTCCGCTATTGTCCCTGCCGCTTTAGCTTCATGGTACTTGTCGAGAATATTTTTTTGGCGGTCTACATATCCGTTTTGCACCAGATAAAACTCGATGCCTGCGCCCATATCTGCACTAACCTCTACCTGACCTTGCTCAGTGTTCAGCACCTTGCCAGTAAAGAAAGCAGCTGTCGCCTGTCTTGGCCGGGCACTCAGATTTTCACTGATTTCCTGTTGTAGCCCGGTAACGAAATCCTTGTAGCTCTCACTGGCGATCACCGTCAGTACGTTGATGTCATGAACGACGGCAGGGTTATCCATGCGGTCGCCGTGCCTGTCGACCGACAATCGCAGGCCGCGCCCCACCTCTTGGCGCCGGGATATCATGTTGTCGCTGTGCTTAAGCATGCACATAATAAACACGTTGGGGTTGTCCCAGCCTTCACGCAACGCCGAGTGGGAGAAGATGAACCTCGTAGGTTCCTGGAAGGAGAGCAGGCGCTCTTTGTCTTTCAGGATCAAGTCGTAGGCGTCCACATCGTCGGAGTCGACGGCCTTTTTTCCCAGAGCAGGATTCTTCAAACGATTGGTCTTCTTATCAATGGCGAAGTAGCCATTGTGAGTGCTGGCTGGGTCAATGCCCTCCAGGTACTGGCGGTAGGCCTGATTGTCTATGGCCAGTTCAGACAGGTATTCATTCTTCAGTAGCTGATACTCTTCCTCAAAGATGCGGGCGTACTCGCCATTGTCATCTTCCTGATCGTAGTCACGATACTTGGCCACCTCGTCGATAAAGAACAATGACAGTACCTTGATGCCCTGCCCGAACAGCTGTTTCTCCCGATCCAGATGCGCCCTGATGGTCTCGCGGATCTGGATACGACGGATGTCGCCTTCGGAAACGTCGCCACTGGCCTCTCCAGCCGTGAGCACCAGCCCATTAGTGAACTCCACGGTGTCGTTGGTAGCGTCAATCTGGCTGATGGTGAAGCCGTCCCGGTATTGATCCAGTTCACCCGATTCCGCAAACAGATCATCTTTGAACCGAAGTCGCCTGAGCTGACGCTTGATCTCACCGGATTTGAGTTTTACTTCCAGCTCTATGCGCGCAACCGGTGCATCCTTGGAGATGTCGATACCTTCAAGATAGAGGTAGGCGTTGGTGCCGGCCAGGCCACGTGTCTGGATGCCACGTACAGCGATCTTTTTGACCAGTTTCTGGTTGTAGGCGTCCAGGGCATCCAGGCGGTGAATGCGGTTGTGCTGGGTACGGTGAGTGGCCGAGTAGCGGAGAATCGCTAGCGGCTTAAATTGGGGTAGGGCCTCCATGGTGGCTCTACCTTCCATCTTCTGCGGCTCGTCCAGAATCAGGATGGGCCGGTTTGCAGCAATGACATCGATGGGTTTCCGTGACTGAAAGTCATCGAGCTCATCATAAATGCGCCTGTTATCGGCACCCCGGGCATTGAAGGCCTGGATGTTCATAATCATCACATTGATGCCGGCGTCGGAAGAAAAACTTTCTAGCTCATGCAGTCGCTTGGAGTTGTAGATGAAGAACCGCGCCTTTTTACCGTAACTTTCGGTGAAATGGTCAGCGGTAATCTCTAGGGACTTATAGACACCCTCGCGGATGGCGATCGAGGGCACCATGATGATGAACTTGCTCCAGCCATAGCGCTTATTCATCTCGAAGATGGTCTTGATGTAGCAATAGGTCTTGCCGGTGCCGGTCTCCATCTCCACGTCCAAGTGGATGCGTGTGGCGGCCAGAGCATCTTTTTTGTAGGCGGCCTTAGCCGGTACACGGTTGTTCTTGGAGTCGTAGGCGGTGAAGTCCGTCAATGACGATGACGTCGGGAGGTTCTGCCGACGCTGAACGGCCTGAATGTTCTCTAGCACCTGGGATTCACTTAGTGCCAGGTCAGCATTCTTGAAGCCCTCCGCGTCGAAGGCACCAGTCTGAGCCTGCTGGCCGGGGTCGATGCGGTAGGCCAGGCTGTCACGCATAGGTTGACCAGCAAAGCAGTCCACTACGGATTCGACGGCATTCGTTTGGTAAGCCTGGGTTTTGAATTTGAGCTTCATAATAAAATTTTCTCTTTGCAGGCTCTTTGCAAAATGGCGGCTCCAAAGAGCCATAAATAATTGAATAGAAACGGATATATGCGTCTCTCTTTGCAGTTCTTCATGTTCTCTTTGTCAGCCTCCAACAAGGTGCCGTGTCGGAACCGGTGTTCTCAATCACTTTCCGGCGGCGCAGCTTTGTCAAAAGCGTGCTGACCTTGGTGCTTTTTTGCTTATCGCTCAGAGCGTCACTCAGCTTATCCAGCAACAGCTGGTTGATCTCCGCTCGGCTGGCCTGCCCAAATTTCTCCAGGTAATCCGTCAACAACTTGGCATAGAACTCATCGTCTTGAGGACGGGTACGGATATAGTCGGCCTTGTCTGCCGTTACCTTGGCAACCGTCGCAGAAACGTGCAGATGGGGTTTACGACCCTCAATCAGGCCTGCGCGCCGTAGGCGGCTTATGGCCTCATCAGGAATCGGCAGCTTCTTTTGCACCCGGTCCAGGGCCAGCACATCCGCCAGTGGCAGATCAGTTTTTTGAATCAATAGACGGCTGTAAGCGGGGTCAACCACGCCACCGTATATGGTCAACCGCACACTACTCGGTTCGGCAAGGTCGTAGTCTGGCATGGGAAAGTAACGCCGGGCCTGACGGGCATACATGTCGTGAATGCCGTAGCCCATGGTATCGATCATGTTCAGCTCAGACATGGCCTGGGCAAGAAAGGGATTGCGGTAGCGATGGGGTGTGCGATTACCTTCCAGGTAATCATTCGGCGTCCCTTCATAGAAATTCCCCTCATTCTCAAAAACCAGCCTGTCGGACTGTTCGATCACCACCACCCGGCCATGGAGGGTGTAGTCCTGATGAGCAATGCAGTTATGCAAGGCTTCGAGAACCATCTTTTGGTCGTATTTGGACACCTCAATCGGCAACAATTCATCTTCTGGTAGCAGGCGCAGCTGGATATTACGGATGCATTGATAAAGCTGGGTGGTGGTCAGCAGAAACGGTGGGGCAAAGTGCTGATAGGCCCGCTCTGCGCCCTCCAGCTTCCAGGTCATCTGTGCAGGATGTGGCGACAGGTGCCAGGCTGCCTCGGGCTTGCCCAGCAACAGGAGCGCAGTTCGGGTGATCTGACCGTTTTGGGTGACCCGTGCCCGATCAAGAAAGGTTGGCAATGGCCAGGCCATGACTTCCTCGGCATTAAAGCGGTTGGCATACTTTTTTGCGAACGCCTCCCGTGCTCTTGCAAGAGCCGCCTCGTCCAGATCGGTCAGGCTGGCGGCCGGCACCAATTGCGCACTCCAGTCTTGAGCGAGAGTTTGCTGACGAATTTCGTCCAGCTTGTCCAGGCTGAGGGAGACCAGACTTTCGCCAGCCCGGGCGTGGTAGTGACCCTTCCAGGAGATTGGGATGCCCCTTGGAGCCGCGGGAATTTCAAATAACAACACCCGCCCATCTGCGTGTTGTAGTTCATGGATATCACGAAAGGTAATGCTGGGCTCGGTACTTTGTGCCACCTGCAGCTTCAGGCTATGCAGCCGCTCGGATTCGCTGCGGTAGTTTGTTCCCACCACCTCCCGGGTTTTATTGCTCACGCCAAACACCAGCCAGGCACGCTCCAGCCCCCGCAGGTTGGCTTCGTTGCTGAGGGCAGAGAAATACGCACCAATCTTGTTGGTGTCGTAGTCATTGCCCGCTTCCTTGAACTCCGCCACCTCGTTTTCCCAGCTGCGGATCAAGCCTTCAAGCAGCGCATTCAGGGCCAGTTGGTCCATGCCGTGATTCCTTAGAGGCTTCTGACTTCGGTGCTGGGTGAAAGCTGGCGGAAAATCTGCTCGACGTTGATTTTCACCGCATCAGAGACGAACCCATTGTCGCGGAAAACCACGCGCAAAGGCTCATGCTTGGCCAGCTCTTTGACCAGATCCTCCGTAACACCGCTGTCGAAACAAGCGACCAGCGCATTGTCATCGACGAAAAATACGGTCTTGTCTTGCAGGGTTTCGCGACGAATCGGCAGAGTCAGATCTACGCCCCAGTCCACCAGCACCTGGAACAAAAGATCCTCTGGAGTGCGGTCGGGCTTAACGTTATCCACCGCTTCTAGCAGGTCGCCTTGAGATAGCTCATCGGGACGGTAGTAGATGTCCTTCATGTTCGAGGTATCAACCTTGAGTACACGGAAGCCGACATCCCGGTTCCAGTTGGGATTGCAGTCGCCTTCAAGGACTTTTTGACCCGCTCGGCGGACCCTTTCCTTGGCAATTTCGGCAATTGTAGTGAAACCTAGCTTTCTGGCCTCTGTCTTCTCTGCCAATTCTTCCGCAATTTGGATAGAGATACAGCGCCGTGCTCCTCCGTCACGAGCATTCTGTACCATCACTGCATGCGCCGTAGATGCAGACCCAGCGAAAAAGTCGATTACTAGATCTTCCGTATCGGAGCTTGTAGAGAGCTGGAGTATTCTGGTGATTAAGCCGGTTGGTTTCGGATGGTCAAATACTTTGACCTTGCCAAATAGCGCACTAACTTCCTTAGTACCCATTTTGTTGCCTGGTACTCCACTCCACAAATCGGATGTTTCTCTTCCCTGGGATGAAACGTAATGTTTTTGATAAACCTGCCACCGCAGTTCTCCACCTTTCTTGACTTGGCGCCATTCAATCATTCCGTCAGCGAGCAACTTGTAATAAGTTTCTTTGCCACAGACCCATCGGCTCTCATAACCTTCTGGTGCAATGGGGAATATTTCGGTTCCATCTGGCGCTTCTACCCCGTAAAACATACTGGGACGATCCTCTCGTCGATTTTCGCCCCCTGTCCTCCTTAACGACCGTGTAAGATACCGTCCACGTTCATCAGTTTGGTCATATATCGCCATCTCGGATTCGGTCATTGGCAAACCGAAGAGTGATGCTTCATTGCGTCTTGAAAAAATAACTATGTAATCGAGTTCTCTAGCGACACCTCTGCTCCCGGAGCCCATCCTCGTACCTGTCGGTCGAGAGATTACCCCAATGAGAGAATCTTCTCCGAAGACCTCTTTGCCCATCGAAATCAAGTTCGCCAGCTCGATGATATCGATTGATATAAAGATAAAGCCGTCTTCTCTTAGCAAAAGGCGAGCAAGCCTCAAACGAGAAAACAACATGCTGAGCCAGTCCGAGTGGAAGCGACCGTTTGAAATGGGGTTAGATACCATTCGATTTCTTGAGTCATCAACCTGCTGCGACCGAATAAGGAAATCGTCAGAAAGCTCCACAAAATCATCGTCGTAAATAAAGTCTGCGCCAGTATTGTATGGGGGATCTATGTATATAGCTTTCGCACTCCCGAGATAAACGTCCTTCAATAGCTTAAGCGCCTCAAGGTTATCTCCCTCGATAAAAAGGTTACGCGAGCTATCGAAATCTAAACTTTCATTTCGTGCGGGGCGCAACGTTTTTGCGACAGGCGTATTTGAGGCTATTAAAGCTTCCCTCTTTCCTGGCCAATCCAGCCGATACCGCTCCTGCGGACCTTCTACAATAGAGTCACTCAGCTCCTGCCGTAGCTGATCAAAATCCACAGCCAATTGTGGCTTTCCCGTTACCTCATCACGAACTTCCATCACACAACCGGGAAACAGCTCCTGAATCTTTGCAATGTTCTCCTGACTCAGATCGGGGCTGTGCATTTTCAATTTTTCCATTCCATCTCTCTCAATAACTTTTGGAAGCGCCTTGCCGTTGCGTCAGCCGCTCCAGTTTCTGTTTGGCATCGCGCAGCTCGGCGTTGATGGCCACGCGCTTGTTGAATTGTTTCTCACGGGCCAGCCTTGCTTTGATCCGCTGAATCTCTTTCTGCTGTGCAGCTACGGCTTCGGCCAGTTCGATGCGCTGCTCCAGCGTCACCCTGTCCGCTTGTTCGCTTGTGGCGGTCACTGAATAAAGAGCCGCCGGTGGCTCTCTGGCTTCAGGTACTGAGCTCTGCTCTTTAACGCGTGTAATCCCACCCTGCACGAGCGGCCCCAGCAGTTGCTCATAGAGGCTGCTCATATCCAATGCTACCGGCAAGGGTTGGCGTGTTGTGTGTTCTGGCTGCCAATCGGTTTCGAAATAGTTGCCTATCCGCCAGCGGCTGCTATCGCCTTCGCTTTTCTGAGAACGCGAGCTTTGCTTGTAGGCTGCTGCGACCTTAATACGCGTGCCTTGTATCAACTCGAAAATCAGTGGGAAGGGGATTGCGCGGTCAATGGCCTTGAGCACACCCCGATCCAGCTCGGCGCCCTTGAGCCTGACACGAAACACCTGAATCTCAGTGACTGTCTTAGTGGCGGGTAGATTGACCGTCTCCGGGGCCAGTTTGTAGGCCCAGGTAATCTGCTCCACCTGCTGGACAAAACGCTCTTTCAGGGCGCTCCCAACGGCGCCGTATTCGTATATTTTGCGCTTGGGCACCACTCGGTCAAATGCAGCTGTCTTAGGCCAGGCAATTAGCGTCATGCACCTTGCCTTTCGATGACCAGGAAGGCAATGAGTTCGAAGTCATCCAGCCCTTTAATGGTATTGGTCAGAGCAGTGGTGCGGCCACCACCGAACAGGCTGTCGATGTCTTTTTCGTCTTTAACGTCGATCATGCTTCGGATGGCCTGGCTGAGCAGATCTGAGTAGCGCTTCATGTTGCGCCCGTCATCCGTGTGTGCGTTGAACTTGTGGCACAGGTCGGGAATCGGTTCTACTTTGCCTTTGCAGCTGCTACGGACCAGGTCGAGCAAGCGTTTGACTTCGGTGTGGTCTGCGACCACGTCACCGTCGTCGCCAATATACACCAGGTAATAGGGGTGCAAGCGATTCTGCTGGTTGACGTTCACACTGTCGTGGATGTTTTTCAGTGCGAAGATCACGCCCGGCTCTATGCCCAGTTCTAGTTGGGCTGGCACGAGAGCGTGCATACCAAAGGGCACATTTTCCAGCTCGCCGTGCTCTTTCACGTAATTAAGCAGGTCCATGCGGAAGTCATTGAGGCCCAGGTCGGTAATCGACACACCGGCTTTGACGTCTTCCAGTTCGATCACCTCATCCTGCATGCGCTTTAGCTGCTCTTTCCGATACGCGATTTCACTAGATTTGGCCGTGAGCACGTTGTCGTCGCCGGTAGCGGTCACGTCTGCGATCACCATACGGTTTTCCACCCGCTCCTTCAGGTTGATGTACTCGTCCAGGCTGATGTCCGGCCAATAATTGACCAGCTGTATCTGTTGGTTGGGCGAGCCGATACGGTCGATCCGGCCGAAGCGCTGGATAATGCGCACGGGGTTCCAGTGAATGTCGTAGTTGATCAGGTAATCGCAGTCCTGAAGGTTCTGGCCTTCGGAAATGCAATCGGTACCAATCAGAATATCCAGTTCAGCCGGCTCGTTCGGGAGTGCGATGGCCTTCTCCTTGGAGCGGGGCGAGAACAGGGTGAGCAGGCTCTGAAAATCGTAAGCCTTGTGCAGCGTTGACTTGGGCGCGGCCGATCCGGTTACTTTACCGACGTGAAGCCCCAATTTCCGGGCCATGGGGGCCAGGTTGTCATAGAGGTAGTCGGCGGTATCGGCAAAGGCGGTGAAGATCAGAACTTTGCGGTTGCCGGGGTTGAGTGGATTTTCGAGCTTACCATTGATCAGTTTTAGCAGGTGTTGAAGCTTGGCATCATCGGCCGGCGTCACTTTGCGCATGGCTTCCAGCAGCCCGTCGATCAGGAGCAGATCGGCATCCAGGTCATGACGCCATGAGGGCAGATCCATGTCGGCGAGGCTGATCTGTACTTTTTTTCCGACAGTGAATTCGTCCAGCCCGCTCAGATCTTCGTCATCACTATCAAAGCCGCCCGGGTTATCCAGGTAGTCACCAATTTGAATTGCCTGGCCACTGGACTCAAACCCCTCTATGGCATCCAGAGTGCGGGTGATATTGGCTCTGAGGGCTGCCAGCGTTAGACGGAAGGCTGCGACAGAGCTTTCCAACCGCTTGAGCAGGTTGGTTGTCATCAATGCCTGCAGGCTGTGTTCGCGATCAGCCTGGCGCAGCTTGCCTTTACCACCCTCGACATGGGTGTCGTACAGTTCTTCGTATTTGCGGATGCGGCTTGGCAGGATGTAGCTGATGGGCGCATACACGGCCAGTTTGAGCAGGGATAGCTCGGTGAAAATATGATTGAGGTCGGCGACATCCGTGCGCTCAGTAATCGGACAATGGAACGATAATGGCTTGCGCCGTTCTGGAAATGGCCCGATATCCGTGGTGTCGTAGAAAGTCTGGATGTGCTTGCGTGACCGGGCAATGGTTACGCTATCCAGGAGCTCGAAAAAGTCGAAATCCAGCGCGCGGAGGATTGAGGCTGCTGTGCGCTCTTCCGGCGGCAGTGCGGACCATTCGTTAAATGCCTTTTGAGCCCGACGGAAGATCTCTTCGACGCTGGTTTCGGTTTTTAGGTGTTTGCCAAGTGTTTCTGACTGTCCCTCGTAGGCCAAAGCCAGTTGATTACGCAGATCGTTGAAGCGATTGTTGACCGGGGTGGCTGACAGCATCAGCACTTTGGTTTTCACACCGGCGCGGATGACTTTGTTCATCAGCTTCTGGTATCGCGTTTCCCGGTCTTTATAAACGTCGTTATTCCGGAAGTTGTGGGACTCGTCGATGACGACCAGGTCGTAGTTGCCCCAGTTGACTCGGTTCAGGGGAATGCCAAATGATTCGCCGCCAGTACGCGACAGGTCGGTGTGGCAAAGCACATCGTAGTTGAAGCGGTCTTTGGCGAAGATGTTCGTTGTGAGATTGCTGTTGAAGTTGCGCCAGTTGTCCGCGAGCTTCTTTGGGCACAGTACCAATACCGATTTGTTGCGGAGCTCGTAGTATTTGACCACCGCCAGCGCAGTAAACGTCTTACCCAAGCCGACGCTGTCCGCCAAGATACAACCGCTATAAGTTTCCAGCTTGTTGATAATTCCGGTTGCCGCATCTTTCTGGTAGTTGAATAGTTTGTTCCAGACAAGACTTTCACGGTATCCCGTGAGGTCGTTGGGCAATACGTCTTCATCTACATCTTCCAGGAAGTCATGGAAGATATTGTAGAGCATGATGAAGTAGATACGCTCGGGGCCGTTTTCCTGGTAGACGGACTCGATGTGGTCGCAAATGGCATTAGTGACGTCTTCAACCTTATCGGGGTCGCTCCAGATTTGGTCGAACAGTTGCAGGTACATTTGAGCGTGGGCCGGCTCGTCCATGCGGGTAACGAAGTTGGAGACGGCGTTGCCTTGTTGATAACCCAAGTCTACGGCAGTAAAGCCGTTGACCGGCATGTAAGCAACACGGCTATCACCCCCGGCCACATGGACAAAGGACTGCATGGGAGCCTTCGTTTTATTAGAGCGGAACCTGGCTTTTTGGCGTATCCACTGAGCGCACTCCCGCGCCACCGCCCGCTGAGTGAGCTTATTGCGCAGCTGGATTTCAAACTCCGTGCCGTAAAGTCCGCTTTCACGCTGGGATTTTGGGATAAAGAATTCCCGACGCTCCTTTTTCAGACGGTCGGTTACCTCAGTGGGTACAAATGTAGGAGCAGTGAACACGAACTGCAGGCTTTCCACATCAGACAGCTCGGCTTTGAGCGCTTCGAAGGCATATATAGAGAAGCAAGAAGCCGCGATTTTTAGGCGGGCACCTGGTGTGATCGTTTCTTTCAGATCATCACCCAGCAGGCGGTTGATGTTGTCGATCATTTCCAAAGTCTGCCCTCCTATGGGCATGCCGGCTCGATTTACTGTTTTTCTATTTAGGTGGCCCGTCTCTTTGGACCGCCAAGGACAATGCTACTGAGCTTTGACCATTTCACTGGTGACCGCCTTCTCAGGTTGGTTCGGGTCACCGGCCAGCACAGCACTCTTCAGAATCGCTCGGGCTTCTGCCTCCATACTGCGGCCGTTGATGGCTGCTTTCACACGCAGAGCCTTATGGACTTCTTCCGGTAGATTGCGAACGGTCAGCATCGCCATTAAGTTGGCCTCCTATGCATACAATGCATGCAGTGTAGGTTGCTGTTTTTGCGCGGGCAAGTTCGCCAAGTGGCTTTCTATTGGGAAGGCTGGAACGCTGGGTGCGATTGAAAGAGTTGTTTGCTGTTGGATACATTTTCACAGCAATCCGGAGTTAACGCGGAAAATTCGTGTTTTCTCAGCTTGATACAGTCCGCCGCTGGGGTCACACTTAGGCTTAAGTCCCCTGAGTCAGAATTCTGGGTCGGGGCAGTGTAGCTGGCACTTTGAAACAGCAGAAAATCCCGGGTCTACTGGAAAATAAGTAATGATCCTCGCGATCCCCCACAAACATGATCCTCGTGATCCCCTCAAAAATCGGTGGCTACGCCTCCGAGCACTTTCTTATTGCCAGTGATTCTGCTGGCTCCTCCAAAAAACATCTCGTTTGTCCACTCTGGTGTAACGCCGTTTACATAATGAGATGAATGTCAGGAAAAGCTCTGAAAGTCAATTGATGTCAATGGCTTGCAGTTCTAATTAATGGCCAGAAAACTGCGGGAAACCCCTACGTTAACTACCCGCAGACGAGCAGCACGGAACGCTACCAGCGCTGATTATCGCTGGCTGCTCACCCAACCTGGCCATCCTACCGCCTCACGGCACACCCACCCTGTGGATATCGCGCTGATCACGCGATGCCGCTCCCCGAACGCGCCGGTCGATTATCGACGAGCAGCGTTTTACGGTCCCGCAACGGTGACGAATCGGTGCTGGTACAGCAGCACGATGGATGCTCCCACCGGCAAACCCTTCCTGGTTTGCTCTCACACTTAATGTGACCTCTGGGGCGGAGCATCAGCGCGGGAGCCGGCTTCGCCCTTGAGGTCACAAGGAGCTTCATATGGCTTGCCGCGCACATCTGTACGTCTATTTGTTTATTGCGGAGATTTTTATGAGTAACAAGCAGGTTTCGCGAGGACGGCGATCGTCCCGTAAGAAACGGCCGAGCACCAAACACAATTTTGGGAAAGGGCGGCAGCTCGGATATGCCGTAAAACAGGCGCTGGATGACCACTACAGCCGCGTGTCCCACTACAGCACCAGAGCGACGCACAAACAGCGGGCGGTTACATTCGTTCAGTTTTGCCGGCGACACTGTGTTAAAGATGCCCGGGAAATTGATCGGGAGTTCGTTCTGAGTTTCGGCCAGTACGTCCGCCAGCGGATTGAGGGAGAGTACTTGTGGCCTGATGGTGGTGTTGATGCCCAGATCAGTGTGGCCTACGGGCATAACCTGGTCAGTACCGTGAACGTGATCATGAGGGCGTTCCGTGGTGACAACGTTCTGAAAGTCTCAGGAAAGGATGTTCTTGGCGTTTGCCGAAAATCAGTGCGGACACGGGAGATCCAGGCCGATGTTGTCGATACTAAGGACGCTGCAGACAGGGCGATTGTCGCCGGATTTGAACGGGGATCCGCAGTTATTTTGCTTGCCCGAGCTTGGGGAATGAGGGTCCGAGAGGCGATTTTGGCCGACCTTGACCGAATGATGAGAGAAATCAAAAGGACAGGAGAGGCTGCGATCCTTGAGGGATGCAAAGGAGGCCGGCAGAGTCGCGACCGTCGAATCCGGGCCAACGAGTTCCGCATGGAAGCTCTCCGGTTCGCGATCGAAGTTCGACCAAAGGGCTCCACGAACCTGCTGTCTGAAACCGACACTGTGAAGAGGTTCTTGCTGCGCGAGCTCAACCCGTGCCGGTCGATCCTGAAACAGGCAGGGGTCCCGACGTTCCAGGAGCTTCGTGCCGGATTTGCCCAGGATGTGTACGAGGAAATCTTGGCTGGGCCATCACCGCTCAAGCAACCAATTCGGGATAAAGTCATGGACCGAATTGCCCGCGAGGAGGTTTCCAAGCAGCTGGGGCATAACCGCATCAGTGTTGCGAGCTCGTACATCGGAGGGACACAACATGCAGCTTGATCGTGTGCTGGACAATCTCGATTTCAAGAGGCTCCGACCGAATGAGCGGAAGCGGTATATCAACCGCATAAATACAATCGCGGTCGTTATCGAACAGCGGTTTCCGCATGTCGTGAACTCGCAACAGATCAAGTTGCATCATGCGCAATACTTTCGGAACGTGTGGTTGGCCAATCATTCTTCCTCCAAGCGCACTCGGCAAGAGTTCATGCGAGCGTTGGGATTGCTAGTCAAAGCTATGGGACATGATGAGAAATGGCTGGGGGCACTCGGTATCACTCAGCCTAAAGCAAAAGGTGGTCGTCCTACCATGGTCGGTGTAAAAAGCCAAAAACCGTAATATCCTCAGGGTAGTTGTTGCAAGTTTTGTTTGGGTTCAAGGGGAGAATTCTATGCCAGACGAGAGTGAGCCGAATGGAGTCGAGGTTCCTGCGTACAACAGCGGGAGTATTTCTCGCCAACTATGCCTGTCCGAGCTCAGAAGTGTGGTTTGGCATGAAGTTATTGATCTGTTCGAAGGCGATGAAGCAGAAGCCCGCGACTGGATGACCCGAAACAGGCCATTCCTCGGCAACGTGGCGCCGGAGGAAATGCTGGATTCACGTGAAAGTATTGACCGACTGCGATGTTTTATTCAGCAGATTCAGAGGGGCGTTTTCCCATAGCTTTCTCAGCGTATACAAAGATGCCCCGATCATAAGGGAGTGATCGGGGCGTGTCGCGGAGGCTTCGGTGTTAGTGCAGGGTTCTCGCGCTATCCACCAGGAGGTGCGAGCCGGTATCGAAATCGAGAGTCGCAAGGAGACGCTCAGGTTCATCCGAGTTCTGGTACATATCGATGTTGATCCAGCTCTCACCACGTTGCATCTGGACGTTAATGTGCAGATCACCACCGCCAAATTCGGATGCGAGTGCGGCAGCCAACCTCTTTGCTTCGGTTATTGATTTCATAGTCACTTTTCCTTCAGAACCAAGTGTTAGTTTTAATGTCGCCCAACTGATCCACCAATGATTTTTGGCGTGGCGTATGTGTGATAGACGATCCAGAGTTGTCGGTGTCATCTCCGGGGTTATCGATGGTTTCCGTCACCGCTGCGATGCTGCCGTCGGAACAGGACAGCTCCAGTGACACCGAAGCGCTCTTGAAGTGCTCAAAAGTCTCGGCAACTGCAAGTGCCTCTTTCAGCAACAAGCTGATCTGGCTAAGTGTGTATTTCATAGATAAAACTCCTGTGGAATTAGATTTTTGACCGGTCGAAATCCACAATACACGAAGTCGCGGTTTGACCAAGCAATTGGTCCGGCGAGCGTCTTGGGAAGGGATTTAGGGTGTGAGTCAAGCTAAACGATGGGTGACGGGAGTGACTGATGTGAATGAAGAGGAAGTCGTAGCTGAACTGAGGGAGCAGGTTTATCGCGAGGTTGTTGCGCTTTGGGAGGGCGATAAAGCTAATGCTGATCGATGGCTATCATCACCGATTCGCGCTCTTGGCGATCGCACACCGATTTCGATGATGGAAACTAAACCAGAGCTGCAAAAAATACGAAGCCTGATAGACAAATGGCAACGAGGCGCGGTTTCATAATAGATTGGCGTGGACCAGGCCAGATCTGAGTCCAGTCGGGTCCACGTTTTTGAAAGTCAAAAGCAGCAACCGGCAAGAAGGAAGCTATCAGCCTATCTGATGCAGATTCTCTTGCTTGGCCGCTAGAGATTGCCCCAGCAAATCCCACGCAACTCGCATCTGATCCATGCTATGACCATGTTGATATCGACGACGGACACCCAGGGGACGGTGATTCTGGCAAGCATCAATGATATCCGGTGTCACTTCGAGCATTTGCATTTGAGTTGCCGCCGTGCGCCTCAGGTCATGCACTGTCCAATGGCCATCAGGAAGGATCAAAGTTGAGTGATTTCTTGTCCGGCCTTTTTTTTGTGGTGCCTCTGGGGCACGTTGCCGCTCACATATTGCCTTACTCAATACTTTTGGGATCATATGAGGCCGTTTTTTCGATTTTCCGGGCATCATCCAGTTCGTGTGACCGGTAAGCTTGTAAAGCTCGGAGAACCATTTCTTTGAATACTCAGATAAATAGATGATGATCGGATCTTCATTTTTTGAATTTTCACCGGGAATAAGCCACATGTTGTTGTCAAAATTCAGGTGATCCCACCTTCCTTTGAATAGTTCGATACCCCGACAACCCGTTCCAAGAAGGATGTGAACAGCGCATTGCAGATTCAGTGATAGACCGGAATCTGGCAATATTCTGTATAGATCTTCCAACTCATCCGCTTTTGTCCTGGTCGCACAGAGGACTCTGCTTCTTATCTTGTCTTTCCCGCCCACGTCTGTTTTATCGAGGCAGTCTAGAACTGAATACTCAATGAACTCCCTTTTGACGGCCAACCGAAACATCGCCTTCGTGTATGACAGTACCGTGTTGGCCATTGAGTTGTGCCCAGCCGCTAAAATCGGATCAATCGCAGAAAAGAAATCTTGGCGCGTAAATTCCTGGATGGGTATCGTCCCGAAACGATCGAGCAGATGATTGTGCAAGATCGTCATAGCATGCGTCCCACCATCCTTATGACCTTTCTTTTTGTTAGCAAGCTTGGCGGCATAAACAACGGCCACATCGTTTAAAGTCCGCAATGCCTGCTTCCGTTCTATTTCCAGCAGATGCTCAGCCTTTCGCTGTTCCGCTTGCTTCTTTTTTTCCTCTTGGGGGTCTTCTCCCTGTCGAATACGGACCCGCCATGTCTCGGCTTGCTCCCGGGCAGCACGCGTTCTCAGTCCATCGCAAAAAGCACCAATGGAATGCTTTCGCCCAACCCACTGCCCCGAACCAACCTGAACCGTATACCTAAGATGCCAGATCTTTTTTCCGCGGGGAGTTACACGCAACACCAGGCCGGTAGCAGTTGAATCCTGAATGTAGGTATCCTTCTGACCGGGTGTCAGTTTCCGGATCAATTTATCCGCTGAATCGGCGCTCCTCGGAAGGAGCTCCCTGTTTTTTACTGCCATTTTCTGACTCCGTTAAAACTAATTTTAAAGAATTTTGGGTACTGGCTGGGGACAGATTCTGGCTTGGGTACATGCTGGGTACCGGTAAAACGTCTTGCCACAACCTGAACCAACTCAACACACAAAAATTCTATAAAAAACTATATAAATCATATAGTTGTTACGAATTAACGGAAACGAAATGAACCTGAATGAACCGAAATGAAACACTAGACTACTGCCTTCGGGACGAAGGGGTCGCAGGTTCGAATCCTGCCACGCCGACCATTTTCCCGCATCTCAGTCCCTTCTTTACGACGAAATACTCCCCTTTAAGCGACTCTTTTCTTTCAATTGACATAAAGCTTTCACATTGGACATGTACAACGGTGCTCTCATCCCAACGGAGCAGCAGTAATGTCCGACCAATCCTCCCTTTTGGTAGAGAAGCTCTGGCGACTCAAACGTCGCATCGACAAGGGCCAGTGCCCGAGCGTCGACTTTGTCCATCTCAACGTCTTGCTGAGAGAGCCCAACTACCGCAATGACGTTCTGATGCGTGTGGAAGCCAATGGCACGCCAGAGCTTCAGGCGCTGGCACGCGAGATCATGGCCAACGATGATGGCCGTCCGCTGATGGCCAAGTCCTCGAACCAGAAACTTCAGGCCAGTCCCGTCACGCCGCAAAAAAGACGCGGTTGGTTTGCCCGTCACGCGCTGGTACTGGTTCCCGTCATTGGCACGGTTGTCGCCACGGTCGCCGGTTTTACCGCATTTGAGAATCGCAACGTGCGTATCAGCGCCGACATTACCGCAGACACCGTCTGGGAAAGCGGTCATCGATACACCCTTGAAAACACCGTGTTTGTGGAAGGCGCGAACCTGACCATTGAACCCGGCGTAACCATAGAGGGCGAACCCGGTTCCGCCCTGGTTGTCACGTCCAGTGCCAAACTGTTTGCCCGCGGCAGCCGTAACCAACCGGTGGTCTTTACCAGTAGCAAGGAACCCGGAGCACGGGCTCGCGGTGACTGGGGTGGCGTTGTGCTTCTTGGAAAGGCACCGGTGAACGAGCCGAACGCCCGCATTGAAGGCGTACCTGAAAACGACACCCGTGGGCAATTCGGTGGCAGCGACACGCAGCATAGTTGCGGCGTGGTGCAGTACACCCGCATTGAATTTGCCGGTTTCGAGGTCTATCAGAACAACGAGCTGAACGGCTTAACCCTGGGTGGCTGTGGCTCCAACACCATCATCCAGAACGTGCAGGTTCACCGTGCTCTGGACGACGGTATCGAAATGTTCGGTGGCACCGTCGACCTGAAAAACATCCTGGTGACCGGTGCTGCCGATGACAGCATCGACTGGGACTGGGGCTGGCGAGGCAGGGTACAGTTTGCCATTATTCAGCAGTACCGGGATGTCGGCGATAACGCCTTTGAGGGCGACAACAACGGTTCCAGCCACTCGGCCGTGCCACGGTCCGAACCCACATTCTACAACGTCACCCTTTATGGCAGCGGCCGTTCCGCCAAAGAACACCGCGCTATTATGCTAAGAGAGGGATCCGGCGGCCACTTCCACAATATGATCATCGACAGTTACGCCATTGAGGCCCTGGATACCAGGGATGAGGTCACCGCGCTGGTGGGCATGAATGCCCTGACGTTCAGCCACAACCTGCTTGCCAACAACGGTAGGTTAGGCAACCTCACCATTGTTAACGAAACCGATGATGACGATTTCGGCTTCAACGAAGAGCTGTGGATACGCAGCCCCGAACTGCAGAACACCGTTCAGGTTGAAACCGGCTTGCAACCCTCTGTCACCAGCGAGTCGTCGCCGCATTTCCGCCCCAGAAGCTCAGTGCGCGCCATGACGGCCAAGCGGCCTCCGAAAGCCGAATTCTTTGATGAGTCGGCGATGTACCAGGGCGCTGTTAACCCCAGGGCCACATCGACCTGGCTGGATGACTGGACGGCATTTCCGGAATCCTGACGAGCTTACCAATGCCTG
>TARA_R100001480_G_scaffold38568_1_pt1 | contig 20691 bp, 18 predicted proteins | sample TARA_R100001480 | Tara Oceans TARA_R100001480 (sample SAMEA2622212) | marine metagenome | biome: marine biome (ENVO:00000447); feature: mesopelagic zone (ENVO:00000213) & marine oxygen minimum zone (ENVO:01000065); material: "saline water (ENVO:00002010), including plankton... | reverse complement strand
AATGCCCCTAACTTGTATCTTTGTTACTATAATTATGCTATAGAGTATGAGCCGTTAGAAGCATCAACAGTTACAGCAGGAGTTAGTAAGTATGGTAACTCACCTGACATAGCAGTAAATGTTAATGTAACTCCGTTCTCATCACCTAAAGCAGCACCTGTTGCAGCTTCAACACCTGATAGTCTAGCATACATTTGGTCATTTGAAATATCTCCTGCAAGAGAATACTTGTTAGATAGACCAACTACATAAGTAACATCATTGAAGTCAGTAGCAAAAACAACTAAGTTCTCATTACTTAAAGTATCAATAGCAGACATATGTGCATCAGACATATTTGGTATATAAGCAGAAATAGTGTGTTCAAACATAATTGTTCCACCCTCTTTTGTTCCTGAGCTAGTTAGTGAGCCTGTACCTTGCTTAAGTTCAAATAACTTAACATTTGTTTCTGTGATTGTTGATATCGTGTGATTTGCAGCAGAGTCAAATGCCACAGAACTAATATCAGAAAACAAGCAAACACCCAAGTGCTTTAGACCACCTCTCCTTTCCAAGTCGGAGTGAACAACGCTAATTTTTTCTATTGCCATTTTATTTTGGTTTTATTTTGTTAAAAATTATTAGGGGGAATATTTCATCCCCCTAAATTATATTAAGACATTCCTTCAGGAGTGTAGTAAGAAGCTAGTTTAGCATCTTTTAATGCACATCCAATAGAGTAAGCTACTCTAAAACGATACTCTTTGTTATCGTTAGAATACCACTGCTCTACAGAATTTTCGTTAAAGTCAGTTGCAACAACAAAAGCGTCTTTAGTAGTCAACATAGCTCTGTGAGTTTCTGTAGCGTGGTTAGCACCGTTAATGTTTGCAACATTAGCAGCGATAGCTACATCCCAATCTCTACGAACGATTAGAGGGATACCTCTATAAGTAAGTTGAGGAACACCATTAACCATAGCACCATAACCTGCAGCAGCAAAGTTAGAAGATTCTAAAGTTGCAGCCATATAATCATCAGCGATATCGCCTGATACAAAGTATGCGTGATTTCCTGCTTCTAATAATTCAGGAGAAGCAGCATCATATAATCCTTTAAGGATAGTAAGACCTTTTCCTGAACCTAAAGCCTCATTGTCATTTTGTGAAATATCACTTCTTGTAATTTTGTTTGCAGTAACAGCGAAAGCTGCATCAAACAAACCATCAAAGTCACCGAAAGCACCTGATGCAGAAGTATCAGATAACCAAAGGTGCTTGTTAAAGTCAGCTTTTACACCTTGTCCGATAAGGTCTAATAAAATGTTTTTTACAACAGTTCCTTCAACATTATCAAACTCAAAGCCACCTCTCATAAGTTGACCTTTAATTTTGTTGTATAAAGAGTCTCCTCTGAATGCAATCTCTGCTTCTCTACGAACAGGAGTGATTGTTACTGTATCACCTATTTCTGCAGTTTCAGCAGAAAAAGATGAACTGAAAGCGTTAGTAATTCCACCTAATTGCTTGAACTTGTCAACTTTAACAGTTCCTGAAACATTAGGCATAATGTCCATATAAGACATATATTCTTGCCCCATAAATAAAGGCTCGATAATTGTTTTACTTACATCATATTTATTAACTGTAGGTAAATTTGCGACAGTATTAGCCATAATTTTTTAATTTATTATTTTAAAATTGATTTTGCAAAAGCATCCCACTCGTTAACAACAACATCAGTTTCGTTAATTGCAGGGTCGTTATCTGCTTCTACTTTAGTTTCTGTAGCGTTTAGCTTCGCTAATTCAGCTTCTAATTCAGACACCTTGTTTTCTAATTCAGAGATTGAAGTCTCTTTGTTAGAAATGATGCTTGAAAGTTCTTCTTTCTCATTTGACAAATCAGTAAGCTTGTTTACAACTTCTTCATTATCAGAAAGAACAACTGAAACTTCTTCGTTAGCAGGGGCTTCAGCTACGCCTTCTCCCTTTACAGCGTTAATGATTTCTTCTTTAACACCGTTGAACCAAGATTTTAATTCTTCAGTCATTTTCGTTTTCTTAATATTACTAATTAGTTCCAATCTGTTTTTCACCTCTTTCTCATCTACATTAGTAAATTTAGAGAAGTTAAAACTAGCAGCCACTTTAATAGGTTCTGTAATAGTATCTATAAAACCCATCTCTTTAGCCTCTTGGCTTGTTAGCCAAGTCTCTTTATCCATCATATCAGAAATTGTCTCGTCTGAAAGTTGAGTCTTCCCTGCGTAAATAGAAACAAGCTCTTGCTTGATTTTATCGAGTAAGTCAGCAGTCTTGCGCATATCGTCTGCTCCACCTGCAGATTTGCCAAATGGATTGTGAATCATAAAAAAGCCATTTTCAGCCATTTCTATGTTGTCACCTGCTAAAGCAATAATACTTGCTATAGAAGCAGATAAACCTTCAATCTTAACATTGACATATCCTTTATGGGAACGAAGAACATTGTAAATAGCAAGTCCATCAAAAACACTACCCCCTACGGAGTTCATTCTGATGTTAATGTCTTTATCACCTGCTGACTTTAAGTCATCTATAAAGTTTTTAGCAGAAGTTCCGTAATCACCTATCTCATCATAGATAGATATTTCTACAGTTGAGCTTTCTACTAAGTTGTGAAATTCATACCAATTATTCATTCTGCAAATGTAATTATATCAATTATAGCTCTTTAGCAAAAGTTTACAAATTTTTTCTAATATTTGCTTTTTTGCTAAATTTAGCCCTAGTTTTGTATAAAATATTTTGTACCGTTCTTTCCGAAATATCATACTTTATAGCTAGGTCAATCATTGTTACACAAATTCTATTATCATTCTTTTTTAAGAAATCAGAGTAGTCTTTGATAATCATATAATCTCGTAATCTTCTAGGCTCAATCAAGCCTTTTTCTGCTAGGAACATTAGAACATCTTTTATTCCTGCTTCATCAGAATGTCTATTTTTGATATCAACATAAGCACTTTCAACAAATTCTTTAACTATTGTCAGCTTATTATTTTTTATCATATCGCAATATATTCTTTTAAAAAAACTACAAAATTATATTGTAACAAACTTGTTAACAGTCAGTTGTTAAAATGATGCTTGACTCTCCAACGAAGAAACTCTACTCTGTGTTGAGGTTACATCACTTTCTACCATAACAACCTTTTGTGTCACTCCACTTCCTGAAACCATTCTTTGTATGTTTGCTAGTTCTCCACCAAGCGCAAACTTTTCTCCTGATGATATAACGCCACCATCAGCAAACTTAACACCGTTTCCATTGTAGGAGTTTATAGCAGATAGTATTGGTCTAAACCTAGCTGTTGACCTTTTGTTTATTATTGCCTCTCCACCTTCTGCCTCGTGTATTCTACCGCCTACTGCAAACTTAACACCACCATTGGCGTGTGAAGCACCTCTAAACATACCACCCTTTGTAAGACCACCTTTAGCAAAAAAGTTTTCAGCACCTTCTTCATCTACATTTCTACCACCACCACCAAAAAGAGAAAGAGCAGCAACCAACACTCCAATAGTAGCAGCAATAGCTGCTAAGTTTGCAGGAAAGGCTGTTGTTGTTGCTGCTTTAGAAACAGTTTCTGCAGCATTTGCAGTTGTTTTTGTTGCTGAAGCAGCCGTACTTGCAACCGTTGTTTTTATGTTTAATTTTTCCTTTAATGTTTGTATTGAGGTAGCAAGGGCAGCAGCCTGTTGTAGTTTTGTTCCTATCTGAACAAGCTTGTTGTTTTCGCCCATAACACCACCTAGCTGTTGCAACGCACCACCCAATTCATTAACATCTGCAATTCTTTGTTCTATAGCTTCTTTTTGTAATTGTGCTTCAGTTAGCTCTTGTCCTCTTTGCTCATCTAAAAGCTGCTTCATCATCTGTAAATCACCTATAAATATATCTTTCTTTGCTTGTGTAAAATTTTCCTCTAACTCAAGAAGCTTTGCCTTATGCTCTACCTCTGTTATAAAGTTTTCAGCTAATTGCATATCTAAAATATGCTTGTCTTCGTCAAAGTTTTGTTGTGCAGTTTCAAGCTCTTGTCTTCTCATTTCATTACGCAGAGCAAGTTTATTTTTCTGTATCTTTAAATCTATTTGATGCGTTTCTTTTCCTTCTTCATCTAATAATTTTTTAAGTTGCTCTTGATGAAATATTTCTTCATCTATCTCTGCTAATTTCAATCCATTAGAATCGTTTATAAACATTTCCCTTAAGTGTAACAATTCTTCATTGTGTCGCTCCATCTCCATCTCTCGCCTTGTGTTAACACCTAATGGGTCAGGGTCACCATCACCTCTTACTTCACCTGTGTCAAACAAACTTGCACCTTCACTCATTTGATTTTGTAAGCTCTGTTGAATTTTAGATGTTTGTTCTTCAAAGAAACCTGCTTCTATTGCTTCTGCAAATTCTTGTAGAGTCATACCTTCTGCTTCTAACAAATCTCTTAATCTTGCTGCTCTAAGTTTTGCAAAGTCTTCTTGTGGTATTTTACTTATATCAGTTGTAAACCTTTGATTTTCTTGCAGAAACTCTATAGCTCTTTTAGCGTTTTTAACTTCAGCATCTACATCATCAAATTGTCTAAAAATATTAAGTTCTCTAGTTTCAAGAACACTTGCTCCTTGTGTGAATTCATCTAAAAGTAAATTCGCGCTAACTGCTTGGTCTAGAAAATCTTTAGATAACTTTTGGAAACTCTCCTGCAACATTCTGTCTTTCATTTTAGTAATCAGATTGTCAGTAGATGTAATAATGTCGTCTATTGTTGATTTTTCTGTAAGCAAAGTTTGATTGTATGCTTTGTTTATTTTGTTCACATTAACAAGCTCTAGTCTAAACTTTTGTTTTCTATCGTTATATATTGCTTGACCTACCGCTGTATTATCCAAAAGTTTGCCCTCATTATCAAGCATCTCATTAAGTTTTCTTTTAGAGTTTGCTAACGCTGTAGTTTGTATAACAGCTTCTTGCATATCCTCACGACCTTCTTTTTGAGCTTTGTTTAGTCTTTCTTGTGCGCTAACAACATCAAATATAGCAGACTTGCCCTTCATAAGATTGACAGCCAATTCTCCCAATGCTATAACTAAAAGACCAATTCCTGTGGAAGCTATAGAAGCTGTTAAAGCTCTAAAACCATTTTTTGCTAAAGATAAACCTTTTACTAATCTACCACCTAACACAACACCTGTATCAAATGCTGATTTTGCAAATATTCTTGTAGCTAAAGCAGCAGCCTTTGTTCCTATAGTATATGCTGCTAAAAATTTAATTACATTCTTAAAAGCTTTACCTAGCTTTTCGAATCTAGCTATGTTTTTTGGGCTTGCCAAATTGTTAAAGAATCTTGCTACTGAGTCAAAACCATCTTGAAGCCTATCACCAAACAACTCAACTAAAGCAATTCTAAAACCATCAACAGCAGATTTAAAACGAAGCATAGCTCCTTGTAAGCTATCACCAACAATTTCAGCCATATTTTCTGCAGCACCTGAAGAATTTCTCAAAGCATTTGTAAGTACCATAACCCCCTCACTACTATCTAGCAATCTACCAAATGCAGCAGCAGTTCTTCTATCTGTAATTCCTAAAACATCAGATAGTGCAATATTTGAATCTTTTAATGATTTTAATTTTGGTATAAGCTCATCAACAGAACTTACAGAGCCACCTAGTCTTTTAGATAAGTCAGATGTTGGGTCTGCTAAACGCAAGAATATGTTTCTTAAAGATGTACCTGCAATAGAAGCCTCAATACCTGCATCCGTCAAGGAAGCCAAGATTGCAGTAGTGCCCTCTATCTCAAAACCTGCCATCTTAGCAATAGGAGCAACCTTTGTCATTGATGTTTGAAACTTCTCAATATCTAAAGCTGAACTTGTAAATGCTGTAGCCATAACATCTGCTACCCTTGTCGCTTCACTAGCATCAAGTCCAAAACCTCGTATTGCAGAACCCATTACAGTCGCAGTTCTACCCAAGTCTTCACCTGCTGCAGTTGCAGTTGCAAGTGTCGCTGCTTGTGCGTCTAATATTTCAACAGATGTAAAACCAAGCTTTGATAAGTTTGTTTGTAACTCTGCTACCTGTGTTGCTGTAAAGAATGTTGTTCTACCAAGTTCTTCTGCACTAGATTTTAGTCTTTTAAATTCTAAATCAGTAGCACCACTAATAGCTCTAACTTTAGCCATTTGAAAGTCAAACTCCTTGAATACAACAATACTTTCTTTTATTTGGTCGCCAAGAAATTTGGATGCTTTTTTAAGTCCATCTACAGCAAGTGAAGCTACACCAAAAGCAGTAGCCATTTTCATTGTAAAGCTAGTCGTCTTTTTGGTTTGTGACTGAACCTCTCCTTGAACCCTAGAGCCTTCTCTAAATTCTTTTCTTTGCTTTTTTAGTTCATCTGTGAGCTCAATGACTTGCTTCATATTTTCCTTTTGAGCCTCCTCATCACCCTTCATAGCTTTCTTTCTCTCACGAAGCTCTTTGGCGTTTTCTTTAATATCTTTATTAAGCTGAACAAGCTTATCAATACCTAATACCCTTACTCTATAATTTAATTCTTCAGCCATCTTGGTTTGCTTTTTTTATTACCTTATTAAATTCTACTTTTATTTGGTCGCCTATAACTTTTTGTAGCCTTCTTGTTATACTTTGCTTCTTGCTACCAACAGAACGATTTAGATAACCCCTTCTAAATGTTGCTCCTGTTCTAGAAAAACTACCCTTTGTTGGAGTACCTTCTATTGCTATTCTTCTTATTATAGCATTAGCTATTTGTTTTTTTTCTGCCTCATCCGAATAAGCAATACCCTTATCATCCATCCATTTCATTATATCTTCAAAAGGTGGTCTGTGTGGCTTTGCTCCATCATTAACAGCTCTCCAATACTTTGCTTTTGATGATATTAAAAGATTGCCTTCAGTTTGACTTACATTAACCTTATGATTTGTTGTGTTTGCAAGTTTTCCTGTAGCAATATGTCTTTGATTAGCAAGTTCATTCTTTATGGACTTAACCAAATCTTTACCTATCAAATCAAGCTCCTTTCTTAATATACTTGTAATATCACTCATTAGTATAGTAGGTTTGTGTTTTCATTCAACAAAATATCTTCAAACTCCTCTAGCTTAACACTTAAAGCTTCATCCCAAAACTGAACAGCACTTATGTGACCACCAAAGAAAAAGTTTGTATCTTTTGCCCTTCCTAATGTATTGATTACTAAGTCGTTAGTAGATACAGTTAAAGAACCCAAAGAGGTTTTATTCAATCTAACAGTCAATGTAGAGCCACTTCTAACTAAAGATAAAACATAAGGTGTGTCTCTTAAAATTTCTGTTGAATGTGATAGTTCGTATGTAAGCCCAGAGCCAAGACCAAAGTGAAAGTTTAGGTTTGCATTCTCATTAAATGAAATAAAAACATTTGCATCACTAGAGTTACCCAAAAGCCTTACATACTTATCTTTTTCAATACTAAAAGAAATAAATATTGAAAAATTATTTGATAAGGTAATATTTGAGTTTGCTTCTAGATGTGTAGCTGTATGGTCAAAATACAAAGGAGACTGACCTGCCACACCACCTGAAATTCCACCTAAATATGGTTGACTAGATGTGGTGCCTTGTCTAAAAAAGCTTGACCCCTGTATTGAAGTCCATTGGCTAACTCTTGTTCCTGAAGATTGACCATCTGAATCGTTAGAGATTACGTTTTGCTTGTAAGTTAGATATAATGTATTTTTTACTGTTTTTTCTGTTATCTTTGTTTTAGTTCCTTCTTGTGGTGTTGTAGTTGTTACAACATCAAAATCTTTTACAGAGCTAGTTCTAACAGACTTATTAAGTAAAGATTTCTGCTTTGCCAATCTATTTGGGTCTGTAACAAAAACCTCTCTGTAGTAGTATTGACCATCAGAGTCTTGCTGCTCATACACCAAAGGGGTATATACTCCATCTATTTCAGTATATAGCTTGTTCCTTTGCTTTTTTAGTTCAATCCTTCCTGATATACCTGCTTTCATTATATATTCAATCCATTTACTATATTCATAACATCTCCATCATTAACATCATTTATTCCTAAATCAAAGAACTCCATAAGCTCAACCTTTGTAGATTCTATTTTGTGAGGACGATAATCTACTATCTTGTTTATTCTGTAATAAGTGCCCTCAAGGAAAACCAACCTTCTAAAATCTAATCTTAATATATCATCATAGTCAAGCTTAAAATATGTTATCCTGATTCTAGGTCTTGCTTTTAGCTGCTTAAACATTCTGTTGTAAAAATTATAGAATAGACCTCTTAATCTGTGAGTTGTATCAGGGTTTGTGTCATCAGTAAAACCATCAGAAAAGTCATCACCGTTTTCGTGATAGTAAATTACATCATTGAAAGATAGGTTGGGGTCAATCATTATATCAGTGTTCAAAGGAACATTAAATGCTTTTTCTTCACTATAATTACCTGTACTATATTGCAATCTATATCTATTACTTGCTCCATCAGGGTCAGCTATATTATCAAAATGTATAAAGTTTGCCCTTGTAAAGTTATCTTTCTCTGCGTCTGAAGGCTGTAATAATTGTGACAGATTATAGCTATAGGTAGTTAACTGTCCTGTTTGTGCGCTTTCATAAGCTGTGTAAACCTTACTTCCTGCAGCCCCTGAGTATAATGGAGCTGTTAATAATATTCTTGCTCCAATCTGAAACCTTTTATCTGCCCTGTCTGCAAATCTTGCTGCCTGAAGATAAGAGTATTCTTGATGATATATTGGTATCAAGGGAGCTTCACCTTGGTCGTGACCAACTTCAGCATCTTTGTATTCAGGCTCATACCAATTAAATGTTGGGCTAAAAAATTTATTTTCAATGGTATATGTTCCGTCTTGAAAATGACTATTTGAGTCTATTTCTTTATATTCACCCCAATCTATTAGGTTTCTAGCATTAAACCTTTCTAGAAAAGCATCAGAACTAGCGTCTTTATATTTGACTCTTATCTCCGATTTTAGCTCGTGAGGAAATTCTTCGCTTGTATTTTTAGAGTAATCAACTTTGTCAGACCAATCGTATGCTTTTGTTTTGGACTCATAAAAGAAATCATATGGCTCAACAAAAACCGTTTTTGATATTGGGTCTGTATGAAAGTGAAGATTATACATATGCGCTATACCCATAATAAAGTCAGACTGCTTACCATCAGGAAGAAAGAAGTGTGGGTCTGTTATATCTTCTCCAACACTCATATCAGCTTGACCACTTATCGTAAAATGACTATCTCCAACAAATTCAAAAGAAGTGCTATCTCCATTAAATTGAGCAGGATAGGAAGGGGTAATCTTCAAACAAGCTATGTACTTAGTTCCAACTCCACTAACCTGTATTGGTGTTGATGGGTTCCAAGTTTTTGTAACATCTGCAGGTGCATCTTGAACAACTGTGTATTCCTTATGCCATAGCCTAGTCCAATTAGGATGTGGGTTTCCTGAGTTATTTTCTAAATGGTTTGCTTCTTGATAAAGTCCATTGGCATCAGCTCCATCATCATCAGCGCCCTGCCATATTTCTAATTGAGCTGAAAAAGCCAAATTGTCGCTACTCAGCGTTCTAAAAAACCTAGCCTTTATATTAAAATCTATTTCGTGGTCTCCTGATTCATTTATGCAAAGCATAGTTCCATTATAAATATTAGCCATTGTTGAGTTGTTAGCAGAGGTTCCTCTTTGAATATTTCCTGATGTGAGAGAGGCAGGTTCATCATAGTCATCAACAACTTCATTTCCACCAAACAAATATCTACCCCTAGTCCCTGAAGCTGAACCACTAGCGTATGCGTGTAAATTAGTTCTTTCGTTTATACTACCTGTTCCAATGAGAAAATTAGGTTGTAGCGTCTGAGGACTATTGTGAAGAAATGTTTGTATATTTCCTGTTGCTGAACCTGATGTAAGCTTTATTCTTCCATATTTATTATTTACCTGCTCTGCTCTTTTCTCAAATTCAAAAGGCATAATAAGACTCTTAAAATAATCGCTTTCACAAAATGTACTTACAACTGTATATCCTTGTGTTTTAAATATATTGTCCCAAATATTTTTTATGTAAAAAGCAGGTATATAGTCTCCGTATGTAACTTGATTATGGTCACTCAAACCCTCTCCAACTGATAATAACGGAAATAATATTCTATCCATATTTGGTGAAAAATGATGAAAATCATTTCCTATGTAATTTGCAATAGGGCTAGTGCTTCCTGTGGTAGTGTCTGTAACGACTTCAGGTCTTAAAAGGTCGCAGTTGTCAAACACATACTCTGCATTTTTAACATCAGCAAAAGAAGTAAAACGCAAATCTTTCAATTCTTTATTTTTTAGCCCAGAAGCCCAATCCATATTATCACCAACAAATTCACAGCTATAGCTTATTGGGTGTTCTGATTTTGTAACCTTTGTAATACGAATCTTTCCTGCTATGATAGGAAGATTATCTGCATATATAACAGCATCAATCCTTGATAACACTTCACTATACTGACTATCAAAACCTGATTTATGTAAGTGTCTTAATATCCTGTTGTTATTATTTGTAGCAGGTATGTCAAATGTTTTTGAAAATGCTCCTGACCTAGAGTTTATGTCCCTGATGTCAAAGTGCTGCAAAGTCAAAGACAAAGGAAAATCTTCGCTTGATGTAACATCTAAATCTCCCACAATTCGACTTGGGCTACTTCTATCATCAATAAGCTGTCTTAATTGTACTTTAATTTCTGCCATTATGTTATAATTGTTCTTTTCTTTCTGCTTTCCACATAATTTACAGTTACAGATGTAAGCTCCTCACTATTGTATATTTGCTGTGCACCATCTTTCAATAAAACAGGCACATAGTAACTTTTGTTGTATTCACTCCAAATCTTTGTTTGTGTAGCGTCATCAGCAGTATATTCTGTAAGCTTCATATAATCTACTACTGCTTGCCCTATACCATCGTGTCCTTCAGAGGCATAGTTTATAAGCAGTAGTATCGAAAACTTTTCTACCCCTGTGTATGCCCTTGAGTGGTTCATTATGTTGCCACTAGCACTATTTATAGAGCCACCGTTTCTAATGTGACCACTTACATATCCTCTAAAAACTCTATATTTGTTGTCTGCACCAAGTTGTTCACTGTGTGCACCGTGATAGTGTTGAGATGATGCTAAGTTGGCTCCTCCATTATTTATGAATGTTACCCCATCTGCAGCTAACCCATTATATCCATAAAAGAATGGGTTGTTAGTTCCTGACACACCCTTTAATCTTATCTCAAACTCATATAGCTTATTAGGATTATACTCAAATATCTTTTTACTGTGTATTCTAACAACATCATTACCACTATTATCACCAATCTGTAATGCTTTATCTCCTGTTATATGCCCCTCATCAGTAACAAGTTCATCACCTGTGGTTGTGTTTAAATTACCTGTAAAGATAGTCCAATTATTAGTAATCTCATCAAGAGATGAATAGCTACTAAAGTCTTCTCTAAATATTTCTTTTGCTTGATAACCTCTCTCCACCCACGCATTAGGGCTAGAAAGCATATCCTCTATCATTTGCCTTTCTTCTGTGCATAAAGGCTTCGAGGTAGCAGAGCCATTACCGAAAGCATCAACCTTATGTTTTCTTATGCTTGGGTATTGGTCATCTGAATAACCTGCAATTCGTGGTGTAAAGGCACCGATAGCGTCTTGATATGTAGCGTGTTGTGTGTGCATACCTACTGAAGTCTGTGAAGTTCCTGAAAGACTCTGTACTCCTTGAAATTTGGGATATATAGTTTGTTGATATGTGGTTGAGCTTGTCTCAATACCCCTTGTTGCTGTTCCATCAAAAGTATAACTGTCAATACCACCCAACCTGCTCTGCCAATGAAACCTTGTTGATTCGTGATTTTTTCTTTTGTGGTCAATATAGTATGTTATCGTTTCACCTATCTGTTCGAATGGAGTAGTAGCCTTATGTGTTGAAACGGTGTAGTAAGCTACATTAGAAAAGTCAGATAAAGGTTGTTGAGCAAAGAAGCTGTTAGGATTTGATATTGCATTTTCTTTTATATTCCTAGTTCCTACTCCTATTTGCAAAACTGCATAAGTTGCAACAGGATTACTGTTTGTGGTGCTATTACCATAACTAAATATATCTGAACCTGAAACCAATGTGCCATCTCCGTTAGCAGTAGTGTTTATGTTCAAAGCATAGTTTCCTGTATCTCCGTTAGGTATTTGCTGACCATCAAAACCATAAAAAGTTACCACAGCATACACAGAATCTGTACTATCTTTTGCTGCAAATGTTAAATATTCACACTCATCTATTCCAATAACTCTTGTGGTTGGTTTCACTGACAAATACTTTTGTCTAGCGTAATGCTTTTCAACATCATCAGAGTTGTGTGTATATAAAAAGGCAAATTCTGAAAATGCAGCGTCGTGAGTAAATGTAGTATCTTCATCACGAATGTTTCGACTAAAATACCCTGTATGCTCCTCATTATAAGATAAAGCAGCATTTATCACCCTTACATTTGGAAATGTATTTAGGTCAGGAGAGCTGCCCTGACCATTAGCCATAGTGATTATTCCGTCTGTGTTGATATATTCAGGCGTTATTCCCACCTGATACTTTGTAAATAAGTTGTATGCTATTTGGCTTTGTGTGATATCTCTGTCTCCAAGATTTGTCTCGTGATGGCACGGTCTTAGGTTGTAACTCATATGGCTTCTTAATACAGGAGCTAAATCAAAGGTAAATAGCCTAACCGAATCAGGGTCATTTATTGTTGCGCCAATGTGGTGAGAATGAACGTATGGAACATATGGAACTCTTATAACAAATGTTTCATCAGGCAAAGGAGGTGCTCCTGCATTTGTCGTACTGGTTCCATTCAACCATTGGTCTGTTGTTTCATTAAAAGGAGTTATACCAATTTTTAAGCTAACAAAATCTTTTACTGTACCTGTCAAGCCATCACTATCTCCATTTTGAATATAAACGGTATATTTTATAGGAGTATAAACGCTTGAAAAATTATTAACCAAAGGTTGGTCTTGTAAAACTAAAGTTGCCATTAGTATATATTGTATTTATGGTTTAGGTAATTCATTATTGTAAGTGACTGACTATCTGTTACAACAAAGTTAAATATCATTATCTCTTGTATTGAGCCATTCATAAAAGAGCTCGGAGTTGGTGAACTTCCATCAGCACCTATGGATATTGCTTTTGTGGTGCTATATGTAGTAACATTATCGTACGCTGCTGTTGTAACGGAGTTGCTCATACTTCCATTGATAAAAAACTTTGATGTTTTATTTTCAAATGTAACAGCTCTTACAGCCATTATCGTGCTATCTGCAGAGCCACTAGGAGTGTTTATGACTTGAGAGCCTCCATCTGAAACTCTTTCTGTATAGGTAGCTGTAAATCTTTTGTCATTAGTTCCTGCGCTAGTCAAACCTAAAGAAAAGTTAGCTTCGTCTGTTCCCCTTAATAAAGATACAGTTGCTCCTGTTGCGCTGTCAGCGTTGTTGTGCTTTGATATAAAAAATATACTGTGATTTACATTTAGCCCATTACTACCGCTAAGAACAGTATTTGTGCAATTTAAAAAATCATCTGTTCCGTCAAAATTAAGAAAAGGGTATCTGTTTTCAGTATTTACTGAATCAATCATCTCATATTTATATTCAGGCTTTTTGGCATCTGTAGATTGAACAAAGTTATGTCCGTTGCCGCTTTGGTCTTTCCATTCGCTAACAACCTCCTTACCACCAAAATAATTTGTTTTTACACCAACATCACTTCTAAGCCAAACAAGTGGTGACATATCTCTAATAGCTTGGTCATCAAATGAGGCAAATGCGTGTGAGAAGCAATCTACTGTAAACTGCATACGAATCTGAACAACTCTATCGTTATGCTGATTTGTTTCTCTTTGTGTTGTTATAGGAACAGGAACAAGTGTTACCTGCTTGTTGGGATAGCTGTCTAAAAAGCTTTGTAGCCAAAAAGTAGCTTCACCTTCTAATAAAGAGAATATAACATCAAGGTTTGCATTTGTATCGTTAGCACCTGTGTTGCTGCTGCTTGTTCTGTATGGTTTTGCAAAAATAACCTCGAACTCATACTCCTCTTTAAGATGGGCATTTATTGGGTCTTTTTCTGTGGCAGGAAGCGTAGATGTGGGTGGAATAACAAGAAGTAAAGGATAATCAATGTTGTGTAGTTCATTGATATCATCTTCATAACCAAAAACAAATTGACCACTAGTCCATTTGCTTTCCATTCTATCTCTTATGTCTCTTAATCTGTTAAACGCCATTACTTAATTTTTTTTTGACTTTCTTCCCTTACAGCTAGTTCAAAATCAGATTTTGATGTTTTCCAAGCTATATATGTTAGTACTTTGTATAGTTTTTCGTCTTTTACGCTTTGTATAGGGTCTTTACCACCTTTGGTAAACAATCCATCCATAGCGACATCATAAAGGCTGTTAAGCCACCCATATGGCTTCATAATCCTACTTGCCTTTACGACTGCAACAGACTTTGAGTTTCCTGCTCTGAAAACATTCGGATAGCGTTCAGACACATTGTTGTTCGTTTGTTCAAAAAAAAACTGAACTCCCAAACGATGTCCATTTTAAGTTGTCTAAATTTAGCGACCTTTTCGTCTATATTATCTAAATCTACCTCCTCATCTACAGCTTTACACATTATTGCCATTTGTTCAGGCAAAATGTCAAACCTTCCATTTTTCAGGTACTCAACACCCATCTCTAGCTGATTTGCTTCAATATACTCTCCAAATGTTCCTTCGCTAAAGAAGTTCATTGGAAAATAGTATTTCACACCATCAACATCAAAACTATCTATTCCTTTTGGCTCATAATCTTTCATTACATTATCTAATGAAGAAATTACAGCATCTACATCTTCTACAGGAAATTTGTTTACATCTTTTTCGCTTACCCCTGTCATATAGCAAAAAAGTTCTTTATACATCTTTGTTTGTTGAACAAAGAAAAACTTGCTTAAATCTTTTCCTTCGTCTTCTTTCTTTTGCTCCTCTGTCCTTTGATACTTTTTAATTATTTGGTAAATACCACAATAGTAGTCTATTGTCATTTCTTCCCATTGGCAAGGTATAGACTTCTCTTTACCGTTAATCTCTAATACCAACATCTTGATTTATTTTTTTTAGTTCTTTTTCTAGCTTTTCTTTTTCTTCTTTCTCCTTTAGAACATCTGAAAGGTCTCCAACTAAATTTAAAGTTGAATTTATAATTCTTTCTTGTTCTTCCTCAAAATCAATATATCTTTGTGTTTTCTTGTTTTTTATTCCTGTTAAGAAGCCTAAGTAAGCATATAAGCTCAATGTAGGTATCATATACATCCACTCCTCCTCGCTTCTATTTTTCTTTGTAAAAGCCTTAAAATCATTGGAGTATGTGATTATAGTATCAATAATATCTTGAAAATCATTAAACTTGCCAAAACCTTCGTCGTGTTCTGTGATTCTATACAACCTGCATTGTAGAAATTTAAAATGTTTTCTAATCAATCTTGCGTGTGAATTGTTTAATGTTTTCGCTTTTTTCATATTACTAAACACTTATGTTACATCTACTAATAATATCATTTCTAACATTCGTTGCATCACTACCTGACAAAGATGATGAAAATATTACAACCTCGTGTATTTTTGCACTACTTAAACCTGCAGAGTGTGCTGATATTTGCTCTGCAATAAATGTTCCTGCCTGACTACTTGATGTTCCTACCTGAGTTCCGTTTCTAAGTACTTTTATATCATTTGAACTATCTCTTGTAACCTCAATCAATGCTAAATCAGTTCCAAAAGCTACCGACATAGTTATATCATCTTGATTTGATGAGGAGTTTTGTCTAAGCCTCATTGTTGTACTGTTGCCTTGTCCTAGTCGTGCAAATGATGTGCTGCTGTTTGAGCTACTTATAAATGTTTCGTTAGTTTGCTCTGATAGGTCAATAGCCATAAATATGTGATAAGCACCTGTCAAATTTATTGTTGAAGTAAATTCAAGATGGTCGTTTGCTCCTGCATCAGTTCTATATGCTCCTCCTGAAAAAGCACCTTCGTGGTCGTTATTTGTTTGAGTAGCGTGATTTGCATTTCCACTACTGTCGCTCCATTGTATTCCATTTTCTATAGTCTCCTGTCCTGTATTAAAAGCCAACCATAATTGAAGGTTGCTAACATTAGTTATAGAAAATGCACCACTGCTAACTCTAGGGCTGCCAACGCCCATATGTAGTCCTAAACTAAGCATATTATCTAGAATATCCTATTACTACTCCACTTGTAAGGGTTATTGCTGTTACATTAAGAAACAATGTAGTTCCTGCAGGTAATGTTGTCTGTAATCCTGCTGCATTAGTAACCTCACTATCGCAAGTTAAAGAAGCGATAACAGTTTCAGTAGCACAATATACGCAGTAGAAGTCCTTACTTGTATGAGCTGCAGTATTGCTAATTACCTCAATGTTTTGGGTTTCACCCAACATTCTCATTAGCGCAACATTGTCATCTAAAAATTCGTAAGCCATATCGTTTCAATTTTATATATTATTATCCATTTTTGCAAAATTTACAATTTATTTCCTTCTATATTAGCAAAATCGTTGTGAATTTGCTAATTATCCAAAATAAAGGACTTTACCACCTCTAAAATGCTTATTTAGTGCCATAACAAGGCAATCAACCATATCATCGTGCTTTGCAGCAGGAAATTGTTGACATTGTAGTAAAAACTCCTCATTCCAAGCACCTTTTAGCAAAGACACCCTTCCACTCTCTATACTTGCACTAATATCTTGCACTCTAGCCACTTTATCCTTTGTAGGTGGCTTATCTTCTTTTACATTCAGTCCTGTCTCCCTAATTAGTGTCTGAACAATGGATTTACCACTAGCTTTTGGCTCTACATATATTTTTGACCTACTTGTGTAGCCATTTTTATGCACAAACTTACCTATATGCTTAACTAAATCAGGAAACTCTAGCCTAACATTTTGGACTTCAAGTATTTGCCACTTGTTTTCAAAAAATTTATAAGCCATAAGGGCTGAAGGGTCGTTCTTCTGACTTGCTGTATATGCAGGGTCAATAACAAAATGCACATCTCCATCTATTTTATCGTTATCAATGTTAAACCAATTTTTTTGTATCATACCACTATCTGCAGGAGTTGGTCTTTGTTGTAGCTGTCCTGCGTAACCATAAGAGCCAAGTGCTGACTTATAGTCGTCTAATATCTCTCTACCAAACCTTTCTTCCCAAAAAAGTCCATTTCTGTAGTGTTCTTCTAGATGTTGAGGTTTTAAATCATCAGATAATTCTGCAGGAATACATATATGCTTATGCTTATCAGGAGAATTGTATAATAGATAGCCACTCAAGTCATCTTCGTGAACTCTCTGCATAATTATTATTCGCACCCCTGTCATTGGGTTGTTTAGCCTTGAATATAGTGTTGACTTATACCATTCGTTAGCATTATCTCTTTCTGTTTCCGATGCAGCATTTTTTGGTGATGTAGGGTCGTCCACTAAAATTATATCTCCACCCTGACCTGTAACAGACCCACCTACTGATGTTGCTCTACGCACACCAAGAAAAGTATTCTCATATCTTGCTTTTAGGTTTTGGTCTTTTTTGATTTGGTATGTTTCTCCCCAATGACTTTGATACCATTCGCTTTGAATAATATCTCTACTTCTTGTTGCGTGTTCTATACTAATCTCTGCTGAATAGGATGCTGTGATAAATCGCATCTTTGGATATACTGCCCAACACCAAGCAGGAAACATTACTGTTACAAGAAGTGACTTTGTGCTACGGAAGGGAATATTTATTATTATGTCTTTATCTTTTTTTCTACCGTCCTTTATTCTTTCTGCTTCTGACTGTAGAATATCGCAAAGGTATTTATGGTGAAAGTTTGTTGATAGAGGAACAGAAGGTTCTGCTATATCCCAAGCCTTGACAAAGAACTCATAAAATGATTTTTCGCAAATGGCTTTTTCCATAGCCATCATCAGTTGCTTCTTATGATTTTCTTTCATTATAGTTCTTCGTAATCTGTTTCGTCTGCTTCCATCTCAGCCATCTTTTGTTTTAGCTGCTCAACACTCATAGAATCATCAAGAGTAATTTCTATTTTGGTATTACCATTGGCACTAATCTCCGTTGCCTGTAATTTAGGTATTGCATAGTTTAGAAGCTTGGCTACTGCGCCAATATATGCTTCAGGATTTTTTTCTGCTAATTTTTCTAGTGCGTTCCTAATGTTTTCTTCCTGTCCTGCTAAAGCCATTGTCAAAACCTCTCTTGAGAATTTTGTTACTTTATTCATAGCACCTTTGGTTCTGCCCCCAACAGTATTGCCAACTGCAAAAGGTTTGCCCACAACTTTCTTTTTCTTTTCTTCCATACTGCAACTATACTAATAAAATTGAATATTTCTTCACAATTTTGTTGCAAAATACATTTTCACAATGCTTTTTCTAAAAACTATATTTTGTAAACACTAACTTCGTATCTTCTATTACAGAGTGTTTGTATTCTAAACACCCTTTTAACTAAATAACATATAAAATTGGATTAGGAATTGTTGTGGTTGCGTGTATGTGCCACCGTACTCCGATTACAAAAATTGACGGATTTGTAAAAATGCAGCATTTGAGCAAAAAAATATAAATAATGCGTTTGATTTGTGTTTTCTTGCATAAATCAATAAATTTTGTAGCCTTTTAACACACTTTACAAAGCATCTAAGCCAAGCAAATAAACTTCTAATACCAATACACCATAGAGCAAAAAAAATCGCCCTAACTGAATAAGGCGATTGTTAAAATAATTAGTAAAATAATTGTACTCGGTGTGTAATTTTCTAATTTGTTTATATCATAGGCGATTAAATTTAGTTAGTAATTTGTTTTTAATTTGATATATCAGAGTCTAAAACGTAGCTGTTAACATTTCCGCCTATATAGGTGCAATTGTCTAACAAGTAGCTGACTTCGTCTACTTCGCTATATACTGCACAATCTGAACAAACCTCTATTCCTTCACACTCTACATATATTAACTCTTCTCTGTCTGTTTCGTAACCGCAATTTTCACACTCACAAAGATTTGAATCTTCAAAACCTCCTGAAGTGCTTTGTAGCTTTTTTGTGAAATCATCTTCATCATCTGTTAAGTTCCCGCAATCATCAATAGTTAAAAAAGTGTCCATATATGGGTATTTATCAAGGTCGTCTATTGATTCGCTCGGTGATAATTCACTAAAGGGTGAATAATTGCTCAATCCGTTAAATTCATCTATACCTGCTAATTTACTTTCTTTTGTATTGTGTAAATTGAAAAAGTTACAAGGTTTTATTTTTTCAGCTTTTAACACTTTTTTATAAAACTTATAATATAAATCAGGTTTCAAATCATTATCATCTGTATTCAAATAAATCCTATCTAAAAAACATTTAGTATTACAAGCGTAAATATCATCATACCACAATAACGCCCTAGCAATTAAAACGCCTTGCTTATTGTATTGGGCGTATAGTTTCAAATTGTCAGGAAAACAGGTGTAGAGCTCAAAAAATGAGGTCGGTTTTTCCTGCATACAAGAACCTACTATCTCGTGATCAGATAAGGTGTAAATACTAGGTATCTCCTCGGCTTTATAGCTTCTAAAGGTTTCCCCTGTATTTTGTGCCTTATATAATATTTGCGTTAACGCTTGTAATACTTTGTAAGTTTCGGGGTAATTAAAATCTATACTACACTCAAAAAACTTTTGCAATAATTTACTAGGTGAAGTATGGAAAAAATATTTCTTTCTAGTGGCGTTTTTTGTGTCAAATGTAAAACCCTTAACGAACTTTTTTAATTCGTTTCTTTTCTTTGTTGTAATATAGCTAATCTTATTTCTATCTGTTCGGCTCCTGTCAATATAGATAGGCGTTTTATCGTTCCAATCTAAGGATTTGTAATTTAGTTTTTTAAGGTCTTTAATTGCCTTCTTTACTGCTTGGTTGATTGTGGAATTTTTCAAAATCTTAGTTTTTAAATGTTAAAAATTAGTATCTAAATACATTGATAAAAATACTATCAATGGAAGTGTAATTAAATACAGCAAGTGTTTTGCTGTCTCTTTTTGTTTTGTCGTTAAATTCATAGTTAAAAATATTTTAAGTTATACCACCAAAACCCCCTAGAGATAGCACCACGCCACCACTAGGAGGTAAGAAGTGAATATTACGCCCCCCTACGCCGTTACTACATTATAGCTTCGTTGCTAGTTTTTAATGTGGCTCCCTCTTGTATAACCCTTCTCAAAATTGGACGCATCCAAAGTCTTAAGGTGTTTATGCTTGGGGCGGCTCGGTTTCTAGGACGCTCCTTTTAAGGGTGGTTAACCCTCTTTTCACGCTTGCTCAATATGTCAAAGAACAGATGCAAATATAATAAATTATTTTAATACGATGCAAATAAATTAAAAAAAAATAAAAAAAATATATCGGCTTTGCTATATATGTTCGCACGAATAACAAAAAAAAT
>TARA_R100001480_G_scaffold68045_2_pt1 | contig 20939 bp, 32 predicted proteins | sample TARA_R100001480 | Tara Oceans TARA_R100001480 (sample SAMEA2622212) | marine metagenome | biome: marine biome (ENVO:00000447); feature: mesopelagic zone (ENVO:00000213) & marine oxygen minimum zone (ENVO:01000065); material: "saline water (ENVO:00002010), including plankton... | reverse complement strand
TCTGCGGTTGGAGCTGCGTTGTTAGTATATGTTGTTTCCTCAAGATACTTGTACTGATATTGGTCAGTTGCAATTGTATCTATCAATGCTGGAATTACAAATGGGTCTAACTGTGCAGATTCTTGAATTCTTGGACTTCTAACCACGCTAGGTGGGAAGTTAGATTCGGTTACAGTAGTTTTCATTTCTACTCTAGGGTCGTACTTGAGTTCAGATTTGATATTCTTTTGCCCTGTTTCCTTATAAGTTTTATAAGCGTCAGACTCTAAGAACAATTGACCAAGAGTTTTATATTGCTCAGGTGCTTCAGCTTTTGGATTATGTATTGCTTTTGGCTCAACAATCTTTCCAGCTTCTATACCAGCTTCAATATCTTTTCTCTCGTTTTCAATTTGTGTAGCGTCTTTGATTTCATTAACCAATTCAGCCATACGTTCGTTTCTTTTAGCCCACTCTTCTTTCTTTTCAGAATCAAAGCCAGTGCTATCAACATCTTTAAATTGACTTAAAGTGTTTTCTCTTAACTCTTGTAGTTCCTTTTTGAGTTCCATTAATTTACTCATAATCTCCTACAATTCTGGGTCTAATGTTTCCATTAAAACCCGTTCCGTTTCTAATAACAATTCGGTATCATCTTCCAAAGTTTCAACCTCAGACTCTTCAGGCGCTGCTACTGAAAGCAATGTATCAATATCCTGATGTGCTTCCTGTAATGCGTCTTGCAAATCTGTGATTAGCTCAGTAGATTCCTCCGACAATGTTTTATCTTTACTTAGGCGTAGGGCAGTAAGCTCCCTAGCTCTTTTAACTAATGAAGTCAACGTAGTAAGTACGTCCTCAACTTCCTCGCTAAACTTTTTTCCTTTTGGTTTATCTTGTTTAACAGCCATAGTGTAAGTGTTTTGATTAGCGCCAACAAGAACGGGGGAAACTTCCCAAACTTTAACATCACTTAGATAACGTACTTCAATCTCTGTATCATTATCTTTTTTAAACATACCTTTTTCGGATTCAAGAACTTCATAGCCAAAAGACCATTGTTGCAAATCACCCATAGCTTTTACAGTATGGTATGCGTCTTTACCCTCTTGAGTATCCATTATGAATTGACCTTTGAAGACTGCTTTTTCCCCGTCATCAACAATATCGCCTCTACCAATTACACGTTTCCAATCGTGCGCCCAAACCATAGCAACACCTTTATCACCATAGCCCGACTTTATTGAATTAGGCAGAACGACATCGCCGTCAGAATCAACCTCATTAAAATTTGAAAAGACTGCTTCGACTTTTCCCTCAATCTCGTCAACGGCTTTCACGCTGACTGTTTTAAATAATTTATCCATATATCCTTACACTTTCTTTTCGTGGTATATAACAGTACACCTACAATTACATATTAGACCAGCTGGCGCTCCGTTGCTACTATCTCCGGGGTATTTCATTGAGTAGCCCGATACATTAAAGTTTTCATTTTCCCCTACTTCTTGCTTATCAACTGCAATATGTGCGTCACGAACTCTTCCGTCCCTTTGCGTTATCCACTCTTTTGTAACTTGTATACCAAGATTTTTAATACCAAGAGCTTGTCCCTCTTGAGATAAAGCTAAACCCTCTGTTCTTGCAATAAGTAAAGCCCTATCTAAATTCTTTTTACCTAATGCTTTTTTTATACCATTAGCTATATATTGTTCACGCTTTTTACCTGTTAAACCTTTTAACGTTGCTTCATCAAAACTTTTACGTAATGCAGTGTTAAGATTTTTTTTCATAGTATTAGACATCTCAGGTGCAAACTCATTTAACCTATTAGCTACAAACTTTTGCGCTTCACGATTATATGAAGTTCTTTCAATAGGAATAGAAGCACCACCTCTACGTCTAGGGTGAAAACCCTGTGTAATTATTTCTTGACGTGGTTTCCTACGCCTACCTCTACGTATAGCTTCTTGTTCTTGCACAGAAAAAGTTGAGTTTTCTTTTACTTCTTCCGGTAAAAAGTTAGTTATCAAAGAATATGTAAAATCCAAAACCATAGAAAAATAAATTGGCTCTAATGTGCTATACCATTTTTCATCAACTTGCCTATCAAGAGCAGACCCAATAATAGCTTCAAGCCCGTCAGTTTCAGCACCAACTTCCGCAACAAGTTTATTAATAAGATTTACTTGACCCCTTAATAATTTATAGTATTCACTAGCCATAACAAAATCCCAATTACCAAGTTGCACATCATATTGTTTCCATAAGAAATCTTTTGCTTCTTTTGTTCTAAACCTGTTTAATCTAATATCCCAACTTTGTTTTCTGAGCAAATCACGTCTTTCAATAAGTTCTTGAGCGCTTGTAAACTTTTCTTCCTTATCACGTTTGTTCATACCTCTTACTAATTTTTGTGACCACGTTTTACCAGCTTCGCCACCCCACAACGCCCAAGCAATACGACCATTACTTGGATAACCTTTCTCTCCGGGTCGCCAACCCTCTGCTTGTTTATCAACTTCGTGTCTTGGAAAATACTTTGCTATGTGTCTAACCTTTTCACTACCAGCAGTTTGGTTGTTAAGAATATACCTAGCAGAGTTACGACCAACAGAAGTACCACCTCTATTAAATTCTTTTACCCAATCAAGCCCACGCCTTGCTTCTTCCTTTGCGCCTTTAGGAATTGTAAAATCTAAATCATCATACTTACCTTTTTCAGCGAGAGCTTTACTAGATAAAGGGTGTGCTCTAGGAAGTAAATCAGTATCGAACTTACCACCTCTAAATTTTAAAGTTCTAAGACAATATAAAAAGCTGTTAACTCTGGCGTATGCCCATTGGTCACTAGAAGTTACACTAGGTCTTACGCTTTGAGGGTTTGTGTTATAAGCACCAACACCACGCCTAAAAACTGCAATAAGCATTTTAAGTGTTGCTCTTTTTCTAGCGTCATCACCATACTTTTTATTATGGTCATCAACTTTTTTTTGTAACGCTTTCTTGACCCTAGCGCTAACTTTCTCTTCCATTTAACCTCTGCTCATATTCGTTATGAGTAGCGCACGGCATATAGACCATATTGCCGTCATCATCTTTATGTGTGTGCGTACCATTACAACCGATTTCCTCAGCACGTTTTCTTGCTTCCTCAACTGTTGTAAAAGTATCTTTACCTACTCTTGCTTTTGGATTATCACTATATCTACTAATTTGTTCAAGACGTCTTTGAGCTAAAGCACGAGTTGGATAGCAACCCATATTCTTACCACTATCTTCAGCTATCACACAAAATTGGTCTTCAATCTTTTTAATAACTTTTTGCGACATAGCGCTGTTTTCAATATCATCTTCAGTTTCAGTAACAGCTACAGGTGTTTCTTGTTCAACAACTTCCTCAACTTCTTCTTCCATAACTGAAGCGTCTTGGTTTTCTTTAACAACGTTTAATGGTTGTAAATAATAATTTTGGCTTTCATCAGTAGGCAACCCAACAGCACTTCTTGCTTCACCAACAGTTACCCAACCACCCTGAACGCCAACGTTCATACGAGTAAACAAATCATTATGGTCTGTTTGTAAAGCTCTTACTTCAGAAAAGTTATATTCAGCATAAGTAATATTAGATACGTCATATTCAGGTAGTAATATTTGTTGTGTTAATTCCTCAGCAACCATTTTCCATAATGGTATTAATTTATTTTCAGTAAAAAATTCCCTCAGCTCTCTAGCATTAGAATATGTTGCGTTCTCAAGACCAGCACCTAACCCAGCTAATATTGCAGGTACACCAAGCACAGCAGAAATACGCTCTTCAGGTACACGCCTAAGTAAACCAATATCCAAATCTTTAGGGCTAAAGGATAATCTCTCAACGTTCATTTGACCGCTTATGACTAATGGCTTACCTTTGTTACGCCCTGATACTTTTTGTTGATAAGTCATTTGGATTTGTTTAGCTTCCTCTTCACTTAAACCAAAATCATCTTTAGGCGTAATCATAACTGACGGTACACCCATATTAGACAAAAGAGCAGTAGCCATTTGACCAGCAGACTCATCACCAAATATTTCACGTAATACTGTTTTCAAAGGACTATAACCCTGCTTATGATTATTTGGGTCAAGACCTAATTTAAAATGTACGATTTCTTTATTGTCAATCCTAAAAGTATCTTGTTCAGTTTCATATTCATAATGAGTAATAAGTTCAGTTTCACTACCTTTAGGGGTAACACTACTAGGCATAAGTGGATAAAGAGATACCAATTCACCTGCTTCATTTTTTTGTTTTAATAAATATGCATTTCCGTGAACGTGTAAAGCATTTACAATGTAGTTTTGTATAACGTCACCACTCATATATGGATTTGGTCTACGCATTAACAAAGTTAAAGGATGATTAGGAACTGTCACCTTATCGCCCTTATCATCTTTAGTGCATACTTCAAGAACAGCCTCAGAAAAAGATATACCTAAGACTTGTAAACAAGAAGTAACAGCAGAGTTAGATTCACCGCTTCCAAGATTTTTTAAATCAAAATCCCCAGCAGAAGTGTCATAACCCTGTATAAATGTTGCATTATTAAAAGACTGTTCACCCCTTATAAAAGAATTACCCGTGTTTCTTTTGTATTGTGTATTTCTATTTAACCCAATAATGTCAAACAGATTTCTGCGTTCAGCCAACTAAACTCCTCAATATGCTCTAAATTTATTTCTCGTAGACGTTTGTAAAATACCGTATGCAAGAGCGTCAACTTGGTCGTCGTGCTCACCAGCTGGAAATTGCAACATCTCTTTTTCTAAATCACTATACCACACACTATCCATAGGGTAGAACACTATTCCAGATTCCATTTTTGCAGATAAAGGTAAAGCTCTACTGAATTTATCCTTATCAGCTTTTAATTTTTGTATAGGTAGTGACGTTTGACGCTTAGCCATTTGTATTAATGCAAGTTGATACCCTGCACTTTCAACCCCAATAACACTAGGCGACCACTTTTCATACACAGCTTCAAGCAATTTTAAGACGTCAGGCGCTTCAAGTTTCTTACGAATAATATCTAATACAAAAATATTTTGGTTTTTATCTATACCAATAGTACATACAACAGTAAAGTCAGCGCTATCTTTTGTGGAAGTAGCTAAGTCAACAGTAGTTACAATACGTAAGTCATTGTGATTAACTTGCATATTATCAAACAAATACATAACCTTAGTTTCAAGATAACCATTTTCGTTGTAATCTTCATATACATTTTTCTTATAATACTTAAACCACTCGGGCTTGAATAATCCACCAGTCTGTTCAATGAATTGCGCTTCATACTCTTGACTAAATAAAAAACTACCTATTTCTTTTTTTGCTATATCAAGTTCTTCAGTAGGTACAAGAGGATTAGTAGCAGTTGGTTTTTGCCAGCGTTCCCAATCTTTTTGATTTTCAGCTTCATCAAATATCCTAGAAAACCAATTATAGCCCTTAGGCGTAGAGATAAACAAAGCACCGCCCTGACGTTCGGTCAGGGTAGGTCTAAGAACTTCTTTCCAAGTTTCTTCTTTAATATATGCACACTCATCAAGAACAATAAAGTCAAGACCAGCTCCACGTAACCTATCTGGATTATCAGCAGTCCTTACTGTAACGTAACCACCTGTTGGAGTGTATATTGTTTTCTCACCCTCTTTAACAACAACACCATAGTCAATACCTAACCTACGTATTTCTTTCCAGCCCTCATTAGCCATAGAATATGTTGGAGCTACCCAATAAGTCTTTTTACCCTGCATAGCTTTAGCAATACACAACCAAACACCCAACCTAGTTTTTCCCCAGCGTCTGCCTGCAACAAGAACTTTAAAACGTGCATTAGATTTAGCTACATCAATCTGACCAGCGTGTAGCTGTGGTAGTTTTACTTTAAACGGAATACCAGCGCTAGTATCCTGTAAACTCGTTTCCATTATCGCCGTTCCTTTTTAGTTGTTCAATAAACTCATCAAGCGCTTCAATAACTGTTGGAAATATAATAAAAAAGTTTTGAGCAATACCCATAGGGAATATATCCTCATTATCATCAACTTCCCAATATGGCGTAGGGAAATCCCACGTTTCATTAGTAACCATATCAACAAACTCTGCATTTATATAAGCGTCATAATCTTCAGCCATTATCTAGTTCCTCATCTAAATCATCTAATATTACTTCATCAAACCACATAATTATTTCTTTCCATTTAATAACAAAGACCAGCACACAACAAAAACAAATAGCCATACATAAACTGCAACAGCAGTAGCCAATGTTACTCCTCTTCCTCTTTTTTTATATCGGACATTTCGGACATCTCAAACACATTTCCGTCTGACCAAAAGAGTTCTACATCATAATCTTTACCCTCAGATACCTGCACAAAATCTTTTCTTGCAAATTTATCAGGATACTTACGTTCCAAAATCCAAGCAGAAGCCTGCCAAGTTCCAGAGTTCGCAGCGTTTTGTATGTTAAATAAGTTTCTAACAATAGCTTGAGCTTCACTCTGTTCTATCTCTGTCCACTTAGAAGCGTAAGGCTCAACACCTTTTTCAGCAAGTTCACGCCAACGTCTATACTGCCGAGAACTTATTCCAGCAAATACACAAGCCTGTTCAATGTAAGCTCCAACCGATATAGCTTGAGCCAACCTAGACCAAACTCTATCGTCTTCGAATTTGTATCTTATGCCGTCTTTTTGGACGCTATCTGACATATTTTTCCAATCTTTTTTTTATTTTTTTAATTATATACCAAAGCCCAGCATTTATGCCTAACTATATATATAAACGCTTAAATGGGCTTGAAACGTTCCTTATATATCATAGAACGCCTAATTACAAAGCCGAGATATACAGATACCATTTAATATTTTTTAATATATTTATTTGTTAATTATTAATTAACTATTAAACTGGTAATTATGAAAACACAAAATACTCTCAAAATTCTGGAGGCTCTCTGCTGACGGTAAACTGTCGGTTGGTGTCGCCCCACCAAGCAGTCAAAATCCCGGTACGCTTACCCGCAAAAAGCCGTCCAACCAACTGGCGCGACCATTCACTTTGTTGTGGGTGTCCACGAAATTGCGTCAGCGCGGTGCTCGTTTAGTACGACGAAAACGAGTGAAAGAAATATTGAGAATGGACAAGGTTGCCCGTGACGGCAGTGTGCTCTTTACACACAACAACAAGATATAAACAATTTGTTACAAACTACATCAACCGCTACTACAAGAACTTCTGCATTTCCAATTCGCAGACAATCTTGACAAGCAAGTTACAATCTTGGACGCAAAACTAATAATTAAACAATACTGATTCTTGCTAGGGCGTTCATTTATTGAGCGCCTTATGGAACAATCAGTTCCACTAACAAAACAAACAATCCTTATGAAAGGGGAAAAAAAATGGAAGTAATGAATACACAACAAGTTGAGGGTAACTACTACGAGACTTGGTCAAGCAACGGGGAATCAAACAAAGTAAGAAGCTGCGCTAGAGGAAATGCTAACAGTGCAGTCTTTCGTTCTACTTTACTTGTAGAAACTGCAAGTGATGAGGGCAACAACTTTGTTTCAATCAGAGGATATGAGGGTGACAATATTTGGGATACAGAAAAAAACTTTTTCTCTTTCCAAATGAGTGAGGGACAAGCACTAGATATGGTTGCTAAAGTTCTTGACGTTCTTGTAAATCCTGAATACAACTTTGCTTCAACAGTTGACAGAAAAGAAGTTGAAGAAATAGCTAATCAAGTTAGAAACGTACGTAGAGTTACAACTAACTAATTATCTAACTGCCCATACGTAAGTGTGGGTAGATAGATACTTAGGTATCAACAAAAAAAACAAAACACTCTTGAAAGGAGTAACAATGACTACTGATACAAAATTCGGCAACGTAATTACAAGAGAGAGTATCTCATTTGAAGATTGGGATAACTTCGGTAATTGTTTTAGCAATTGGTTTCAACCAAAAGGATTTGGTCAAGAAATTGATAACTACTACAAAGACGGGGAAATTACATTAGACAATATTGCAAAATTCTTGCACGACTTAAGAGATATGACTTGCGGTCAAGGTTGTAACTTACCATTAGTTAAAATTGGTCAAACAAGAACTTTTACAATTGAGCGTAACAGATTTTGGGATAACAAAGGAAGCACTAGCGACTGCTTCGTGTTAGGCAAAATCACAATCACAAGATACTCTGAAGACAACACAAAAGTTGTTGTTGAAGAAATCAACGAGCCAAGACGATAGATAGCTAGAGTCAATGCATTTTTCATACACCCTGTATACGTACTAATTAATGCGTTGGCTCTATGGTATTTATAAAAGACAAAAAGAAAGTGAGGTAAATACTATGGACGTTAAATTAAAAGACGACCTAACAAATGAGCAAAGACGTTGTGCGCTCTATATCATAAACGACTTAGAAGCACTCAACTGGCTCGACAAGACAAGCGCAGATTATACAAAAGCATTTTCTGCACCAACGTTACTGAATGATGAAGAGATACATACATCAGCTAGAGCGCTAGATGATTTTGATTTTTTCAAAAATCCAAGTGATGTTATTGACTACTACGAAAAACCACACAACTACATACAACAAGTTGCAATGGCTAACTTTTATAGCCACGCTGTTTCTATGTGTGTAGATGACAAAACATTAACAAGTGGTGACAAACTACACATAAGAGTGTGGTTAAACGATTACAAGAGCAACGTAGGACTTGAGATTGCAGAAAAAATTGCAGAGCTTGAAGACGACTTAACTCTTTACACGTAACTAGCTCAAGGAAGCATTACTGCTCTGCCCAGCAGTTGTGCTTCCCTAGGTAGTTATACAATTCGGTATGACTATGACTAAAGAAAGGTCAGTAATGACAGAGAAAAAAGAAATGAAATCTCGATTCAAAAGCTGGCGTGAGTGGGCAGTTCTTTCAAATACAGAAAAAACTAAACTTTACCCAAAACTTAACGCCAAAGAAAAAGAGATTATTTGGTGTAAAGAGTATATGAAAATTATACCTTACAACACTAAGCCATTAAGTGAGGTGATGAAATCAAATGAGTTCACCGATTGACGATATCGAAAACAGAATCATTGAAGATGATGATAATGATTTTCGTAAAGTCACACTATCAGAAAAACATATACCTGACAAAAACGGATTCAAAGTCTGTGGCGTATGTGGTATGCGTTTATACCGTGGCGACTTAGCAACCCGTAAGAAAAATTATAAAAATAGTTTTTATTGCGGTAGCCCTAAGTGGCATATCAAGACTGAACAAGCGTATCGTTCGTTTGTTATAACTTGGTATCAAAAAGACGGATTCGAGCTAACAGATATAGCTCTCAATTCCCTAGTTAACGCTTGGGTAGTAAAGCAAAAGCGCAGAGAGATATTAGCTCAAAATCACAAAGAGTGGGATACTTTAGTTGACAAAGACGGCAACGTACTCGTTGACAAAAGTGACCCACGTTATAAACCTTTAGAACAAAAATCTAAACGCTTTATAGCAAATACAATTCAAAAAGAATTGGAAGCTGAAGAACAAAAACTGTTAGAACAGCTAGAACAAATCAGACAGAAAAAAAACATAGCAAGGAAAGGTGGTGAATAATGGAAAATACACTTTCATTATTATCATATATACATCAAGTACCAACAATGACACTAATATTAATTTTTGTGTCAGGTGTGTTACTTGGAATTATGCTTGGTAGTTCTTACGAAACTTACAAATACACAAAGTTTCTAAAAACAATCAAGCCAAAAGTAAGCCAACTAGAAAACAACTTACGTAAAATGCGTGAGTTAAACGACCAATATCGATTCATAGAATTGCAAAGGTCAATAGCTTCAGAGCCATTTGAAGCATTAGAAAGTGAGGATACAGAATGAGTGCAAATGTAGAAACTATGTTTAGTGCTGTCAAGACACCTTGGCACAAACTAGGCGTAGTAACTCCAGACGTACTGACTGCGCAAGATGCGTTAGTCACAGCGGGATTAGATTGGGTTGTAAAGTTAGAGCCAGTCTATTTCCAAACCCAACAGGAAAGCATAAAGAATATTGCGAATAAGTTCGCAGTCGTAAGGGAAACCGATGAAAGCTGTTACGGTATAGTCGGCAACAGATATACGCCTGTTCAAAACTTAGACGCCTTTAACTTTATGGACACATTAGTAGATAGCGGTGACGCTAAATACGAGACGGCAGGAAGCCTCAATGGTGGTGCAACAATCTTTATACAAATGAGATTGAATACTGTGCTTGACATTGATGATGACGTTATTCCATATATGTTATTGACAAACTCTCACGACGGAAGCGGGGCATTAAAAATTATTATGACCCCTGTTCGTGTAGTATGTTCTAATACATTACGTATGGCGTTATCAAGCAGAACGCCTAACCAAATATCACTTAGACATACCAAGTCTATTTCAAGTAAAATAGATGAGGCAAGAAATATATTAGGGTTGACAGAATTGTTTTACGATTCTTTCAGCGAAACTGTTAATCAGTTAATCAACACCGAAATCGACAAGCGTGTGTTTGATGAGCTTATGAACAAAATGTTTCCGCTCCCTGAATATGACAAAGATGATACAACCAAAATTCGACAGTACAATAATGTTGATAAAATCCGTAACACAATCCGTGTCAACTGGATTGCAGAAAAAGACAACGGGGTTAACAATGGTTGGGGATTGCTAAACGCTTACAACTCCTACGAGTTGTGGCAACAAAAAGTTCGTGGTGCAAAAACCGAGAACGCAAAGCTAGAAAAACAAGCTGGCAATCTTATTTATAGTGACAGCGATTTAACAAATCGTGTTGCAAAGGAATTGGTGAAACTATGAAACTAGTCGGAATACAAGAGATAGCGCAAATGCTTCAAGTAGATAGAAGTACAGTTATCTCTTGGCGACATCACGGGAAACTTCCCGAAGCTGATTACATTATCAGTGGTGTCCCTATTTGGTATACAACTAAAATTGTAGACTTTTGTAGTGTGGATTCTTTCATACAGCAAAAGATTGACAAAGAAGTTGTTGCGAGTTTAAGTGGGTGACACAAGACGAACTGTTGATTACTTTAGGGGTGAGTTTATCCCTGCGTCTATAAAAACAAAAATGGATTTAATCCGTTACGTTCTTTTAAGACACAGAGCAAACGACCCCATAAGTAATGGCGAGTTCGTATACGACTTACGTTGCGCACGTTTCGGTGGCTATCTACACACCCTTAGAGATGAGGGCTGGGTTATCCAAACTGTGCAAGGTAAAAAACACGGGCATTTTGTTTACTACTTAGTTAGCCACCCAGCTGACGAAGTAGAAACTGCACAGCTCAGATTGGTTGCAGACAATGCCACCAATTAACAAACACAAATGGACGTATCAGTTTATCTTTGACTTTGGTAATGAGGGAACTAAAAATTGGTCTTACACTACCGACTTAGGATTCAAAGAAGCTGATGAACAAGCGTTCAATACTGCGATGTGGGACGGCACTAGAAAATACTTATACGCTGGAAAGTACAAAGCTAATGCCGAATAGACAACAACGTAGGAAAGCAAAATCAAAAAAGGGTGGACGCTGGTCTTATACTTACGTTCGCCCGTGGACAAATGGAAAGCGAGGATAGATGAATAAGGACAAGCTAATCGTGACACAAGTTGCGTTCAAAGGCGCTGTTGATTTGGTGTGTTCTGACAAGTTAGAGCTTGATGAAATTAGCAGTTTCACAATGCGTATGACTGAAGAGATGATGAAAAACGCTCCGTCAGAGCCTACATACAAATACGGCAACAAGCCCGAATACACACCGCCTAAGCCTGTAAGTGCAGTTTATAACAAGCCGTCTGACAAACAGCTTAAATTTATAAACTCACTACTCAAAGAAGTACCAAAGTCAGAAGCAGATAAGCTAGTGACTGAAGTACCAAAGCTAAGTGGTAAAGACGCTTCAAAGTTTATTGAGAAATTGATTGAACTTAAAGACAGTCAAGAGCCACAAGCAAGAGAGAATACTGCGCCTGACGAAGCCCCGTTCTAAATGGACTGGGTAAGGGTAGATGAGTATTACGCTATTGTGCCTGAGTGGGTAATTGACTTACCCATTTCAGCACAAGCAGTGAGATTGTATGCAGTACTAAACAGATACGCTGACAAAGATGACGGAACGTGCTTCCCAGCTATTTCGACATTAGCAAAGCGTATGCATACTTCTAATTCTACTGTAAAGCGTGCTTTATCTGAGCTAAAAGACTGTGGCGCTGTTCTTGTTGAGCCAAGATACGACAAAGAAACTAATGAGCAGACTAGCAACCTGTATACAGTTCTAAGGCGTAATCCGTTCATATACGAACAACCCCCAGTCAAAGATGAACTGCCCCCCAGCTCGTCAGAGAGCCACAAACTAAAGTCAACTAAACAAAGAAAAAATGGACACATTTATGTTGCTTTAGTAAATGCTATGGGATACCAACCTAATACAAATGTAGAACGTGGGGGCTGGAATAAATGTGTCAAAGAACTTGCAGAGATAGGGGCAACGCCCGATGATATAGAAATCCGTGTAAAGATGTATCGTGATAATTGGAAAGGGATTACGGTTACACCTTATGCGCTTGTAAAACATTGGTCGTTACTAGGTGACTACATTAAAGAAGTACCTAAGCCACACGATTGCGAAACTCAGGGTCATCAATGGATTGACTTAGATGTTATCGATTATTGTAACATCTGCAAGTTAGAAAAAAGCAAGAAGTCTAGCTAGACTAGATACGGGATTGAGTAAGACTAGAGCCGTAAGAGAACTACGGACGGGCTTAAATTATACCTCCTTTCGGTCACGCAAGTGACATTGGGTTGCCTTGTTTAACACTTACTTATCCCCAAAATCATATCCTAAATTTTTAAGAGCTTCGACACATACATTTTCTAAATCATCAAGCTCAAAACTAACAATGCCCTTAGTTGAATTATCGGGCATACTTACTTGTATAAAAGGTTTACTCATACTTCCAAAAGCCCTATGCGAAGCGTCAGATTGTTGTTTACATTTATAAAAGAAATTAGAAAGAGGATTACATTGTTTACCAGCTTTAACTTCTACACGTAAACCCGTATCCCAATTTTCCTCGTGAGCGTCAGCCCCGTGAAATCTATTATTTTTTATACCTAGTTTTTTTCTAGCTAAGTTTTGTTTTCTTCTTCCTTTTGCTCTGCTTCTTCTGTTGATACAAGTTCTGCAACTACAATCTTTTTTATAATCGCCAGTGTTACTACATCTACCAGCTTGCCTAGTCTGTGAGTTAGGCTGTCCCGTACCCGACCAACCAGCGTGCCTACGTTCTTTAAATTCTTGAAAAGTTTCATTTTCTACGTCCCAACTTTTACTGTTTGATTTTTCTTTCGGCATAATTTAACCTCTTTTCGTATTCGTCCGCAGCGCTTTCGCACTCTTCCATTTTTGTTCTGTAATATGATACAATACTAATCCTTTCAGCGTCATCACTATTCATTTCTAACTGTGTGTTTCCGTGCCATTGGTGAGCGTCAAATATTAATAAATCCCTATCGCCCATTTTAAATGCAATTCTATATTCAGGAAGAACAAGATAGCCACCCTGACAATCGCCTTTCTTTATACAAGCTAATGTAGATATGCCCTCATCTAAATCACCCTTATCAGTATGCACACCAGTAGGATACGAATTGTTTACAGTAATAGTTGTAAATGGTGTATTAGGAATTACCCAATCCTTATGAGTTCTATTAACAAATTCCATTTGAGCGTTATACCTTTCAGGTGCATACTCTTTCATCTTTTCACCTATAAATACAAATAATGGAAATAAACTTTCGTATTTATCAAATTCTTTTGCACTAAAAGCAGTAAGCCTACAATATTGTTGCATACCAACGGGGTCAAGATTTCCAATAATAGCAGAAGCTATACTCTTAGCTGTATCAGTACGACTACCACCGCTACCTCTTTTTAACCTAGGTAAGCCACTAGCCATACCACGATTAGAAGTCTGATGTGATTTTAAACTGTGTAATACTTCATAACTGTCATCAGCAAGTTCTTGTGGAATAACTTCTTTTAAATATATTGCGCCAACTTTCCCATTAGGAAACCTAACTGTTGTATCTTTAGTTATTAAAATGTTGTAATCATTTTCGGTAAGTATCTTGCCAACTTTTTGCTCAAGTTCTTTTTCAGATATTTTTGAGCGCAGACGAATATCAATCAAGACTGTCCCCCAAAATCTCTAAAACCTTTTTTATCATATAACTCATCATACCATTTGGCTTTAAAGTTTATAGATATAGAATCAACTACATTTCTATATTCCTCTTGCGTATACTTTCCAATATCAATTTCTTTTATAATTTCAATCATCTCATTTATATCTTGCATATTTTGTACCTTTCCTATGGACAGTTACAGCCTAGACAGACAAACACGTCCTTAAATCGCCTTAAAATGTCCTGTTAAAAGCCTACAAACGTTGACTTTTATTGTTTCTTTATCCATTTTAATCGTTTATATTCAAAATCATAATGTTTTAAAAACTCTAAATATTTCTTACGCCACTTTAAAAAGTTCTCATCAGACATATTTGGAAATCGTAAATCAGGATAATTATCTTTACGTTTTTTCACTTTTATTAATTCGGGATACCTACTTACTAAATATTTTATAGAAGCTAGTTGATTAGGTTTTCTATTTTCTTTTGTGCCTAAACCACCACCCTGAAAATGCGTAGCATTAGCCCACAGATAATCACAAATCAAAACCTTACCATAGTTAACAATGTGCATAGCTGTATGGTGAAAGTCTTCCATACTGCAAAACGGCTCATCATAAATAAAATTATTATCTTTTTTCCAAAGTGTCATTTTTCCCAGTACGTATCCACGTTCACGATATTTTTTCTTTGCAAAAAAATAATTTTTAGATGTTTGAAACCCAACGTGATATGCACCAATTGCATTTGCATATTCTTTTATTTCACTAATGCGTCTGTTAAATAATTTATTTTCCCAATAACTAAAATCAAGTTCATTAAGTTTTTCGTGTTCAGGTTTTTTCCACAAGTCTTCAGGAAATAAACCATACACGCTAATAACATTATCATCACAAAACAAAACCCACTCGCCGTGTTCAACATAGTTTTCAATAAAATATTTACGATTTTGTGCAAGTCCGCTACCAGATTTAGTAGCTGGTTGATTAGTTACAATTAAATTAATATCTTTATAGTCGTTATAGTTTAAATATTCAAGTTTCGCTTCTTCATCGTGAAATAAAATATACTTATCAAAATCTTTAAATACTTTTAAAAATGGGGTAGATATTAAATGGGCTCTTTTGTGTGTTGGAATAACAAGTTTCAACGATTAAACCAAGTGCGTTTATTCTTTTTAAATGCATATTCTAAACAGAAAAGAATTGCTTCCGATGTATTTATTTTTTTATCTTGTGTAATAGCTAATATCATTTTTTTAAATTCTTTATATTGAGTATCTAATAGTGATATAGGAATATCCTTTAAAGGATTACCTGCATTACGCCCAGTAGCGTTAGCCCTTTTATCTTGTATAGATTTTATTTCCTCATCAGATAAAGCATAGCCACCCTCAAACTCTTCAAAGTCTGTAATATTTATTTCGTTGTACTCCGCAGCTAAATCATCAACGTCATCTACAGTAAAACCAGTACCAGTCAAATCACCTGTGTTAATTAACTCATCAAGCATTTCAACAATAAGTTCCCCGTCATAAGTTGCAACATCATTAAGGCGGTTATCAACTAAAACAATTTTACGTGCTTGTTTATTATCAACATCAACATAATGTACGTCACACTCTTTCCAACCCAACTGCTTCATAGCTAAATAAGTATGATTACCAGCTAATATTGTATTGTCTTTGTTAACAATCAAAGGACGAAACTGCCCGTGTTCTTTTAAAGATTCAGCAATTAAATCAACATTACCAACTCTTGGATTGCTACCATATTGTTTCAGGTCTTTTAGTTTTACTTGTTTCATAAACCTAAATCATCATATGTATATTTGACTGCATTATAAGTTGCTTCAGTAAGATTGCATTTCATCTCTTCAGCTAAAGCCTGTACCCATTTTTTATATTTTTCAAATTGCTTATCATCTAAATACAAAACAATATCGTGAACAGCTTCTTGTTTACTTTTCTTTTCGCCTTTTACTTCTTCAAACTCTGTATCATAATCGTCAACTTCTGTATTCATTTCCTCAAGAAGTTCATCTATTTCCTTAGCATTAAACCCAGTGCCTAAAAAATCACCACTATCAACAATTTCTTGCAACATTTTACTAAGAAGCTCATCATCATACCCAGCAATATCACCAAGACGATTATCAACAAGAACTATTTTCTTAGCTTGTGCTTCATCAACATCTACATAAGTTACAATACAAGTTTTCCAACCAAGTTGTTTCATAGCTTTCCAAGTGTGATTACCTGTAAGAATTGTCATATCTCTTTTATTTACAGTAAGCGGACGATATTGACCGTGCTGATTTAAACTTTCAGATATTTTATATATATCACCCTGACGTGGATTATCAGGATATTCATTAAGGGTATCAATATCAACTTCGTTTAGCTCTAACATATACGCTCCTTACGTAGCATTATACCAACTCTCTGATTGATGTGTTTTAAAATCTACATTTTCAGTATTACCTAAACCAACACAATCCCAAGTTCCTTTTTTAAATTCAAGCTGATTAGTTGTGTAATAATCAAAATCATAAAAACCTTTTTTCAAATACCTAGTAAGTGCATAAACACCTGTCGTCTGCAATACATATCTTTTTTTCCAAGTCTTATATATTTCCATATCTTGTTTTTTTTCTATTTGTTTTTTGACATAATCTAAATAATTTATTGCAAAACTATGCCCAGCTTTAATTTGTAAAACTTCATTTGTAATATATTGTAAATTTTTCCTACCGCCATTACATTTATCCAAAACAAAATATAAATCTTTTTCTCTTTTCAATTCTTGTATTTGTGGAAATACATCAAGGTCTGCATACAAACCACCATATTTATGAAGCATTACAAATCTAAGAATATCTATTTTCATTATCTTGTATCTTGCTGATAAATACATATCGACATATTGGGGGTACTCAAAAATTAAATTATCACAATCAGCTTCAGTCCATAACCTATATAAGTAACCATTTTCACGACACCACAACTGAAACTGCTTACGACTTTCTTTAAAAAGTTCGTTCATACCATTTCCGTAAAAATCAAAATATATTTGATGAACTATCACTTGTCACCCCAACAATGTTTACTGCTGTTCCAATGATACCAGCCGTCATTATAAACAAGCCAACTTGCAACTGCTGTGCTAGTTTCAGGGTCGTATCTATTATTCTTTATATTAAGTTTAGGTTTTAACCAAGCCCACGTTTCATCATTAAATTGCCACAAACCTATATCTCTAGTTCTATTTTTATTCACACCAACAGCAGAACTACGCCCTGAGCTTTCACAAAAAATAATACGCAGAGCTTTATCAACGTCTTGTGGTTTAAAGTATTTTTCAATAAGGGGTCGCCAATCTTGGACAACTGCAACTTGTTGTTGCCCTTTTCTGCAATTTATATATTGCGTAAATTCAGACGGGGTTTCAGAGGTTGGCGTGGCGCAACTTATTAACGTGCTCAATAGTAAGGGAATCATCTGTGCTCTTTAAAACCCTAAGTATACCTTTACCCAAGTTTTGATACGCATAGTTTTCACCCTCTCTATATACCAACCGAACTTTCGTTCCGTCATTTTCAATGGCTACAATATCCATACTGAATTATAAATTAATAATTAATTAATTGCTATAAAACTTTTAGATTATCCCAGCCGTCTTTACTTACTGTAAAAGTTAAAACACCCTGCTTCGTACCAAACCCAGTACGAGCTGTAAATTCGTGGCTTTCATCAAGACTAGGCGCTTGTATCCAAGTCCTACCTTTTTGTTCCACAACTCTTAAATGATGAAAATGACCTGATACTAAGATAGAAGCACCACCTATTGGAAGCCAACCATACATTTGACCTTTCCAAAACTTTTCCATTTTTAGCCACGGGTCACCGCCTCCAGCTGTCATATGCCCGTGTGTAAAACCAATATGAATACCTTTAACTTCCAATACTAAGTGATAATCGTTAGGGACAACAACATCAACGTGTTCATACCTAGGTCTACCATTTATTATTTCACCAACTATTTGAAACGCTGCTGTATCGCTGTTATCTAACCTATTAGTAGATACTTGACCTTTGCTTGTTCTGTTTTCCCCGTGGTTTCCGGGTACTCCACCAAGAACTATTTTTGGTGCTAAACCTAGTAAGCCGTCCAAAACTTCTAAAATCATAACACGAGTCAAATGTTCTTGTTCAGTTTTACTAAGTTCAATATTAAAAGGCTGGTGGTCATAAAAGCCGTAACAGTTTTCAATAAGGTCACCTAATCCAATAATATATATTTCATCAATAGTGCAAGTTTTATTTAATTCTCTAATATTTTTTTTGGCTTTATTAACTGCTTCTCTAATATGTTTTACTGTATTAACGCTTCCCCAATCTTTTTTACCAAGTTGCCAGTCAGCAAGAAAAAAGAAATACGCTGTGTCACCTTTTACTTTTTTAACGTTTATAGGTTTTTTATTTTTTATTTCTTTTTGTAATGCTTCAAAGTAATTATCTTTTTCAGGGTGCTTACGTTTTATAATTGCCTTAAAGGCATACATTTGTTCTACCTTACCGCCTTTAAGTTGTGTGTCCCAAGTAGAAAACTTTATCGTGTCTTCATCTATATAAAATTCATCAGGGTCAAAACCCCAGCTACTCAAAAGCTGATTATATTTAAAGTTATTGTCGGCTGGTTGAACGTGAGTAATCCCACCCGTGTTACTAGATTTATCAAAGCTGACATTAGGTTTCCAGCCACTAGGATAATAATTATTACCTAGTTCAGTATTATGTGATACGTCCTGTCGTTTTTTTATTAAAGACTTAACGTCTTTCTTTTTCATACGAAAAGTCTAGTAATTAATAATCTATGTGTGTAAAGTTAGAAAATTAATTTACGTATTGACTTAGACCTGCTACTAAAACTGCTAACACAGTTGTCCAAGCAAGTAATTCACTTCTTGATATTTTTTGATTTACTTTTTCGTGTAATGCGTCAATCCTATGGCTTTGTTCTTTTTGACCCTCAAGCAACAAAGCTAACATTTCTTTTTGAGTATATCCGTTATCAGCCATTACAATGTTCGCTTCCGTATTTACAATTACAAATTTGCGTAAATGACCCGTCAGGTTTTTGGTCTACAAGACACATTACTTACCGCCACAACAACCGCTACCGCAACAGTCCATTAGCCACCTACCTTAAATAAGATTTCCCTAATTACTTCTTCAATGATTATTAAATTTTGATTAAAGCCTGTAATACTTTCTGAATATGCAACTACCTGCGCTTTCAATGTAGCCACTTCTTGTTGCAAATCATTAACAGTTTTGAACAACCAACCGACTAAAGCTGCTAAACCACCTTGTAAAATTTGACCTAGATTAACTTGTGCTTTCATTAATCCTCAAATGTGGTTTTAGGTTTATACTGCTCCAATCCGTTCTGTACGACTGATAATGCGCTAGTCAAAAAAGCTACGCCAATAAGCTCAACTATATCTGCATTAATAATCCCTGTGGATTGCGCAAGATAAAGCGAGATTGCTGACTGTAAGCCTGTTCTAAATGCTTTATTTAAAATGAATAACCAATAATTTTTCTTTTTCATAAACTCCTTATATTCTTTCAAATCATACCACCAAATTGTCTGCGGTTATAATCTTTACAATTTTTATTTCCACAATAAAAAGAATTGTTCTTAGAGTTATAAAGTAAAGTTGCTTTGCATTTTGGACAATGAATTTTAATAGGGCGACTCCCCGTTAGATTATATTCTTGTCCTCCATTTTAGCTTGTAGTATTTTGATATTCCCATTTATCTCAGAAAGTTTTGCCTCAATATCATTGGGCTTTGTTTGAAAAACCTTAACTTCACTGTCTAAATTTATTTTAGAATATTTTATCTTGACTTCTTCCCCTGCTAATAATGCCTTAGCAACTTTAGGATACAGCTTTTTATAAGCATTACCGGAACTTCCTACCATACCATTAAAGGACACATCAAGGTCTTGTTGGGTATCGCCAATTATTAGACAACCGCTCGTATGTTCGTCCGTATTCCCTGTGTGAATTAATATATATTCAAATCCAGGGACATCTTGCAACCACAACATACCATAGTGCGAAGCTCCATATCTTTTTGTATACTTTGCGTGAAATCCACCAACCTTTCTAAATTTAATTTGGTATTCGCCCTCTGGAATACAAGTTTCGTGCATAACTTTTACAGCTTGATATTGGTCTTCCAATGTGTAGCACTCAAATATTCCGTTTACAAAAAGTAAACCATTGGTAGCGTCTTTACCAAATTGTGTACGAACAACGTCTAATTGCATTACTCAGGTTTTGGATTATCAGCTTTGACTTCTGCAATATGGTCAGCCCAATTAGAAGTTTCATTTACACTATCCCAATATTGCATATCTAACTGTTCAGCGATTGGTAAATAAGCCTCTTGTCTTGCTCTTTTATAGCCATTGTTATATTCGTCAAGTATAGAGTTTTTCCTATCTTCAATTGCTTGGTTATATTCTGCGTCAGTAAATTCTCTTCGTTCGTTATTTACTTGTGCGTACATTGGTTTAGCGTCCTCAATTTCTTGAGTTGCTTGAGCTAGTGCTTGTTCC
>TARA_R100001480_G_scaffold42911_1_pt1 | contig 20989 bp, 21 predicted proteins | sample TARA_R100001480 | Tara Oceans TARA_R100001480 (sample SAMEA2622212) | marine metagenome | biome: marine biome (ENVO:00000447); feature: mesopelagic zone (ENVO:00000213) & marine oxygen minimum zone (ENVO:01000065); material: "saline water (ENVO:00002010), including plankton... | reverse complement strand
CTCAGAACTCGGTCTTGAAAAATATTTTTTTTTAGCTATAGTGAAGAAATGATTGGACAAGAACATTTAAGAAAGCAGATGCAAGATCCGTTCTTCAGGTACTTTAAAAGAGTGCCTAGACCTGACGGTGTGGTGACCTTTCAACGCAGATTAGAAGTACCTCCAGGTGGAAGGATGCAGGACTTTGATAAGGGTGTAACCAGAGAAGCGGCTGATATCTACAAACAAAAGACAGGTACAGCATATACAGGCAAACTATTGCCACGTGCCAAAGACACAACCTACAAGAAATTCTCGTTTGGTATATCCGATGCAGCAAGAGCCGCAGCGCAAGCCAAAGAAACCAGACGTACCTCAGGTCAACGTACTTTGTTTGGTGGCAATGTCAGAACTCTATTTCCTTCTTTACGCAGGGATTTGACCAGACGTAGAGCCGCTAGACGTACGGCTGAAAAGACTAAGAAAGTCTTAGGCACATAATGAGTACCGCAACCAAACGTGATCCTGCTAAATGGGCCAGAGCGAAAGCCAGAGCCAAAGCGAAGATGGGTGGTAAACACTCGGCACGTGCCATGCAATTAGCAGTTAAGTATTACAAAGATGCTGGCGGTACGTACTCAGGCAAAAAGAAGTCGAGCAACAAACTATCCAAATGGTCCAAGCAAAAATGGCGCACCAAGTCAGGCAAGAAGTCTAGTGAGACTGGCGAACGCTATCTACCAGACAAGGCCATTAAAAGGCTATCGGCCAAAGAGTATGCCAGAACCACCGCCAAAAAACGAGCCGATACGGCAAAGGGCAAACAGTTTAGTAGTCAACCGAAAGATATCGCAAAGAAAACCAAAAAGTATAGGAGAGCATAATGAAAGGCGTACCGCATTATACCAAGACTGGCACATTGTTTACAGGTGCAACCCACAAGATGAAAGATGGCTCTTTACATTCTGGTAAGACTCATACAGAATCAAGTAAACCATTGATGCACTTTAAGGATTTACCTAAAGCAATGCAAAAAAAATTATTAGTAAAACATTTACAAGCGAAAGCGAAAATGAAGAAGGAGAAGAAAGCATGAAGGGTATGAAGAAAAAAAAGGTCAAAACACCTAAACCAAAAAAAATTAAATATTAATGGCAACTCCAGCGTGGCAACGCAAGGCTGGTAAAAACCCAAAGGGTGGCTTAAATGCCAAAGGGCGTGCCAGTTACAACAGGGCCACAGGTGGCAACCTTAAACCGCCTGCGCCAAAGCCCAAGACTAGCAAAGACAAAGCTAGGCGTAAGTCTTTCTGTGCTAGGATGAAAGGTATGAAGCGTAAACTCACATCAGCTAAGACTGCCAATGATCCGCAGTCAAGAATCAACAAATCACTAAGAGCCTGGAACTGCTAGGAGGTAGTATGCCAAAAGTAAAACCACTCGGTAAACCCAAAAAAAAATTAACTAAGTTAGAGAAAGCAGAGATTACTGCACAAAAAATTATAGCCAATGAAAAAGCGGCTGACACAGCAGAGAAACAAAGACGTTTTGAGCAATGTGTTGAGATGAAGCTATTGAAAGGGCATCCACAAGAACTGGCTGAGAAGATGGCCAAAGAGATTATCTATAATCAACAGGTGGTGTAATGGATATTAAAGTTCCTTTTGCTGCTTCTGAAAAACAAAAAGCAATTTATAGACGTGATGCTAATGCTGTAATAAATATTTTATTAAATAAATTAAAATATCCGCCCAATGCAGTAGCAGGCATTATGGCAAATATTGCTATTGAGACTGGATATACTTATGATTTTAAAAAGAAACAAGATAAAGGTGGCCCAGGTCGAGGTTTATTTCAAATGGAAGTAGGCAGAATGTTTGATGCTTATCAAAGGTGGATGAAAGCAAATAACAAACAAGATTCTGCATTATCACAATTAGAATACATGGATGCAGCAATAAAAGGGACAGATGGATCACATCCAACTGATAAAGGTAGAGCATTCTTAGGAACTAAGATACCATTACATTTAAATAAATCATTACATGATGAATTAAATACTGTTGATAAAATGACAATGGATTTTAGAGATAAATTTGAAAATCCAAAGTCAAGAAACAGCGACAAAGAAAGATTAATGCAAGGTCAAAATTTTTTAAAAACATTAAAAAGCAGACAAACATTTGAAGGTGATTTAGGCAGAACGCATATAGATTACAAATATAAACAGAAAAAAATTAAAGACAATGTTAATAATAATTATTCAAAAGCGCACATAAAAGATATAACTAGTGCAGATATTGTGTCAACTGGAATAGATACTTTTACATCGCAATCTTTTTCAAAAAAACAAATATCAGATTCATTTGCAGATAACGAATATTATCAAAATTTTTTTGAAAAGGAGAGTATATCGTGAATAATGACTGGATAAATAAACCAAGAGAAGTAGTCAACCCTAATGTTTATAGCAAAGAGCAATGGAATAAAGTTAGAACTGTTGTTAAAACGCAACACATGAAGCACTATCCAAAAGGTTTTGTAACTGATATGGAGGCAGATAAAATACTTGCAGCCATGTCGCCACAAACAGTAGAAAAACTTTATGAGCTAGCAGTCAAATATGGCATCTCTCAACTATAAAGCACCAGGTCCTGTTGTAAAAACATTTATGAAAGATGATAGTTTCTTTCGTGGTTTGCGTGGGCCTGTAGGTAGTGGCAAGTCAGTTTCATGTTGCATAGAGATATTGCGTAGAGCATTGGCACAAGAGCCAAATGCAGAAGGTATAAGGAAAAGCAGATGGGCTGTCATAAGAAATACTAATCCACAACTCAAAACAACCACCATGAAAACATGGTTGGATTGGTTTCCAGAAGAAGAATGGGGTAAGTTTACCTATAGCGTACCTTTTACCCATATGATTAAAAAAGGTGATATTGAGTTAGAAGTAATCTTTTTAGCATTAGATAGGCCAGAAGATGTCAAGAAACTACTATCCCTTGAACTAACAGGAGTATGGATTAATGAAGCAAGAGAAATACCCAAGTCTATTGTCGATGCCTGTACTATGCGTGTTGGTCGTTATCCTAGTATGCGTGATGGTGGTCCAAGCTGGTATGGGGTTATCGCTGATACTAACGCACCTGATACGGAGCATTGGTGGCCAATACTTGCTGGTGAAACAGTATTGCCTGACTACCTTACTAAGCAAGAAGCCAAGATGCTAGTCAAGCCTGATAATTGGTCATTTTTTAATCAACCACCTGCAATGAATGAGATTATGGGTGAAGATAAGATAGTTGATCGTTATGAACGTAATGATGATGCTGAGAATATAAACAACCTTACCAAAAATTATTATACCAATATTATTAGAGGTAAAACAAAATCCTGGATTGATGTGTATGTACTTAACAAACTAGGACTAATAGAAGATGGTAAGCCTGTTTATGATTCCTTTAGACATGATGTGCATGTGGCTAGAAGTGATTGTTTGGTAGCAGATCAGTTGCCAATCTATATGGGAATAGATTTTGGTTTAACACCAGCTTGTGTGTTTGCTCAACGCATACGAGGCAGATGGGTATTACTAGATGAGTTGGTAGCGGAGGATATGGGTATTGTAAGGTACTCTGACTTGTTAAAACAGCATATGTCTTTGTATATGCCACGTACTTTTCACATTTTTGGTGATCCAGCAGGAGATCATAGAGTTCAAACAGATGAAGCTACGCCCTTCCAAATACTTAGAAGTAAAGGAATTAATGCTAGACCAGCACCTTCAAATGATGTTTTAATTAGATTAGAAGCAGTTAATGCTACGTTAACCAGAATGACAGATGGTGAATCAGGGTTGTTAATTGACCCAAAATGTATTAACTTGATAAAAGGATTTAGTGGTGGTTATCATTACAAGCGTATACAAACAAGTGGTGAACGCTATGATGAGAAGCCAAACAAAAACAGATTTTCGCACATACATGATGCTTTGCAGTATTTATTGTTAGGTGCAGGAGAAGGGAGAAGTTTAGTGCTTGGAGGAAAGACAAGTAAACCTTTTGTAGCAAAGCGAGACTTTGATGTTTATACTATGAAACCAAAGCGTACTATTCATGATAGGAGAAATAGATAATGTGTAATCCATTTAGTACTCCGAAGCCACCAGGCCCATCGGCAGAAGATATAAGAGCAAGAGAGTCAGCTAGACAAGCGCAAAGAGATGCGTTGAAAGAAGAAAGAAGGTCTGCTGAACAAATTAAAGAAGAACAATTAGAACTAGCACAAGCCGCAGCAGCAGGCAGACGAGGCAGAAGAAGTCTTATGGCTGGAAGAAAGAAAGGCGGTAGTGGTTTTGATGTTGCCGATATATATCAAACTAAAGGAACATTAGGTGCTTGATGATAGATAGCAAACCAAGTGTAAATGTAAAAAATATTGATAATCCTGCTAAAAAAATTTTAGCAAAGTACGAGCATGCAAAAACATTAAAAGATCAGTGGGTTTCTGTTTTTGAAGAATGTTATGAATATGCTTTACCGCAAAGAGAATCTTTTTTTAATGAAACAGCAGGGAGAAGAAGAACTGACAATATCTTTGATGAAACAGCCGTTGTTGGAGTACAAGAGTTTGCAAGTAGATTACAATCAGGCATAGTACCTAACTATGCTAGATGGGCTGAGTTTGTTGCAGGTACAGAAATTCCAGAAGATATGCAAAAAGAAACTAATCTAGCATTAGATGAAGTTACAGAATATGTTTTTGAAATTTTACAAAATAGTAATTTTTCTCAAGAAGTTCATGAAACATTTTTAGATATAGCTTTAGGCACAGGAGTTTTATTAGTTGAAGAAGGCGATGCAGTTCAACCAATAAGATTTAAAGCTATTCCATTACCTCAAGTTTGTTTAACAAGTGGCTATGATGACAAAGTAGATGCAGTTTATCGTACACGCAAAATGAGATTAAAAGAACTTACTTTTGCTTATGCTAAACCAATTTATAATGACAAAATGGCAATGGATATGGAAGCAAATCCTGACAAGGAAATTACTATTATTGAGTCTGTATATAGAGATTATTCACAAACAAAAGAAGAAGTTAATATATTTTGTGCTATTGCAAAAGATTATGAGCATAAAATATATGAAGAAGAATATAGAGGAGCAGGAAGCAATCCTTATATTACCTATCGTTGGTCTAAATGTTCTGGTGAAACATATGGTAGAGGACCATTACAGTTTGCGTTGCCTGCAATTAAAACTGCTAATTTAGTCGTTGAGCTAATATTAGAAAATGCACAGATGAGTATATCTGGTATGTACCAAGTGGAAGATGATGGAGTCATTAATGTTGACAACATTGCACTTATTCCAGGTACAGTAATTCCGAAAGCAGCAGGCAGCGCAGGTTTACAACCAATAGCACAAGCAGGTAGCTTTAATGTGTCTGACTTAGTTTTACGTGATATGAGAACTAATATTAAAAAAGCGTTATACAATGATATGTTAGGGAATCCAAATGAGAAAACACCAATGTCAGCAACAGAAGTAGCTGAAAGACAAGCTGATTTATCTAGGCAAATAGGTGCTGCATTTGGTAGATTACAAGCAGAAATGGTAAATCCTGTACTAGCTAGAGTAATTCATATATTAAAAAAACAAGGACGTATAGAAATACCTACAGTTAATGGTAAAGAAGTACAAGTAAAATCTTCAAGTCCATTAGCACAAGCACAATATCAATCTGATGTAGTAAATATAGACAGATTTTTAGGATTAATACAGGGTAGAGTAGGACCACAATTATTAAATGCAATGATAAAACAAGATGAAGTTGCTAAATATATTGCAAAAAAACTTGGTATTCCAGAAGAACTAATCAGATCACCACAAGAAATTGCACAAATGATGCAACAAATGCAACAATTACAGCAAATGCAACAAGCAGCTCAAGGAACGCCAGCAGAAGGAATAATGGACGGCTAATAAGTCCTTGACTTTTGGTAACATTTTTATATTATCGTAGTGGGAAGTAAAGCACATTTAACCCCCACAACAGTTAATGATGAAAGTACCTTTGCTTCCTCAATGTTTCACGTGAAACATTTGTAATCACATGAGGTGTAGCATGGCAGAAAATAAAGTAAAAACTCTTATAGGGCTTGATGGCATGGAAAGAACGCCAGATCAAGAAGAAGCACTTAATGCAGTTGCAAGAGCATTATTCACATCAGATGCAGGCAAAACATTTATCCAGTATTTAAAATCAATTACGATTGAGACTGTTGCTGGACCTGATATTGATGATAAACAATTAAGACATTTAGAAGGACAGCGCTATATTGTAGGTTTAATACAACGTAGAAGTAATAAAGGACAATCACAAAAAATAGTGGAGGACAGTAACAATGGCTGATGAACAAATAACTGAACAAGAAATCTTAGATGAAGTTCCTGCAAACGAAGTACCGCAAGAAGAACGACCTGAGCATATACCTGAAAAGTTTTGGAAAGATGGCAAAGTTGATACTGATGAAATGGCAAAGTCATATACTCAATTAGAGTCATATAGCACAGGAAAAGAAGAAACCATTAAAGAAAAATTAATGGAAGAACTTGCTAATGAACATGCAGAAAATGTTCCAGAAGCATATGAAATACCTAAATTACCAGAAGGTATAACAGAAGAAATGGTTACTGAGAATCCAATGACTACATGGTGGAATACTTTTGCTAAAGAAAATGGGTTTACACAAGAAGAATATGATGCAGGTATTACTGCTTATGTTGAAACTATGCAGAGTCAACAGCCAGATATTGATGCAGAAATGGCAGCTTTAGGAGAAAATGCTAACTCAAGAGTAGATGCAGTTAATGCTTGGGCTAGTAAAAACTTTCCGCCAGAAGAATATGATGCAATACAATATTCTTTAGGAACATCTGCTAGTGGCATACAAGCTCTTGAACGTATCATGGAAATGGGTAAAACAGGTGTTAGATCTGAGCAGTTTTCACAACCAGAAAAACAGCTTACAATGGCTGATGCTAGGGCTATGATGCAAGATAAAAGATATTATGATCCAAGATTTAGAGATGAGGCATATGTAGCAAAAGTAGATGCTGCATTTAGAATGTTGACTAAGTAATGATTTATGTAGAAAAAACAATCCCAGATGATTGTTTTCGATTAGCTCCCAATCTACAACAGCTAGATAAATATGAACTAGCTACTTTGGGAGTTGATCCATTAACTGCGCTAGTAAATCCATTTCGTTATAACAGACCTAATACACATAGTTTTACTATTTTTGAAAAAGATACTGATAAAATAGTTGCTATATGGGGAGCAATGCCAATTAGCAAAACTAATCCTTACAGAGCAGCCGTATGGTTTTTAGCGAATGATTTGATACACAAAAACAAAAGAAGTATCTTAAATGCTAATTTAAGATGGGCTAAATACTTAGAATCTCATTATTCTTTTCTGTTTAATTTTATATCTTTTGAGCATAAAAAGAGCATAAAGTGGTTAAAATGGCAAAAATATACCTTTGCAAAGCAACCAACACTTGTAAATGACATTAAAATGTATTATTTTTATAAGCATCTACCAAAGGTAGATACGGAAATACAGCCCATTATTTCGGAGATAGGCCCTAAATGGACAACCGAATTGAAGGATAAAGGACAACTGTGAAATATTAATTTAATTTAACAGGAGATAAACGATGAGTACATCTATATCAACTGCCTTTATTAAACAGTTTGAAGCAGAAGTTCATATGGCTTATCAGCGTATGGGTTCAAAATTAATGAATACTGTAAGGCAGTCTAAAAATGTAAAAGGTAGCCAAGCACGTTTCCAAAAAGTAGGGAAAGGTACAGCCGTTACTAAAAATCGTCATGCAGAAGTTCCAACAATGGACATCTCGCATAGCACAGTTGATGTAACACTTTCTGATTTCTATGCAAGTGATTATGTTGATACACTAGACGAGTTAAAAACAAACATAGACGAAAGACAAGTTCTAGCTCAATCTGCTGCGGCAGCTTTAGGTAGACAAACAGACAAGCTAATCATTGATGTATTGGATGCAGGTTCAAACTCTGCAAACATAGCGCATGGTTCTGCTGGTCTAACATTAGCAAAAGCATTAACAACTTATGAAACATTTGGTGATGCAGATGTTCCAGATGATGGCGGAAGGCACTTTGTAGTGTCGCCTGCTGGATGGGCTGACTTGCTACAAATTGACCAATTCTCAAGAGCAGAATATGTTGGAGAAGGTGAACTACCTTACTCTGGCGGTATGACAGCTAAGAGATGGTTAGGGTTCTTATTCTTCACACATTCAGGATTGACACTTGCTAGTACAACTAGAGATTGTCATGCTTACCACAAATCTGCTATTGGCCTTGCTACAGGTGCTGATGTAAGAACTGAGGTAAACTATGTTCCTGAGAAGGTAAGTCATTTAACAACATCTATGATGAGTATGCAGGCAGTAGCTATTGATGCGACTGGTTTCATGCAAATCCAGATTACTGAATAAGGGAGGTTAATCATGGCTTTAACAGCATCTACATTAAAGTTAGTCGCTGGTGGTGGAACAGGTAATATATTTCACTATGAAACAGCAGATGCACCAGGAACTGTTGCAGGAAGTGGTTACTTCAACTCGGTAACTGACAACCTAAAACAATTTGATATTATTCTTGTTGCAGGTACAACAGGTGGCACAGTAACTGTTGATATGTTGATCGTAACATCAGCAACAGGTGCGGCAACTGTTACAACAACTAACGGAACGTAAGTTCTGCGATATCGAGGGAAGGTCGACTACACCCTTCCCTCTTTATCTTTTAAGGAGGTATTATGTTATCAGAAACTAGGTTTGACATATGCAACAAAGCATTGGTATTAGTTGGTGCTAACATAATAACTAGCTTTGAAGAAGCCACTACAGAATCAACTGTAGCTGGACAACTTTACGAATCAACCTTAGAAGCAATGCTAACTAGAATACGTTGGAGATTTGCAGCAAAACAAGTCCAACTTACAAAACTAGCAGAAAATCCATTAGGTAGATTTACAGCATCATATCAATTACCAGCAGATGCTTTGCTTATTCACACAGTTACAGTTAATAGCAATGTCATTGCGTATGATAGATATGGTGATAAAATTTTTGCTGACACAGGTTCAGGCGATACATTAATTTGTGATTATACATTCCAGGCTAGTGAAGCAGAGTTTCCACCATATTTTAAACAATGTATGGTGTTTGAACTTGCTAGTTTATTTGCAGGTGCGATTGCAAGAAATGATAGTTTGTCTGAGTTATATAGAAATAGAGCATTAGGACAAATAGCTTTAGCTAAATCAACTGATGGTCAAGCACAAACAACTAAGCGTATGGATGTAAATAGAATACGCAATAGAAGAAATCGCACTCATTTTAATAATGTTAACGCAACAGTATCGAGCTAATGGATGCCTACACAAAGAATACATCAAGCCAGTTTTGTAAGAGGCGAACTAGATCCTAAGATTGTATCTAGGGTTGATGTTATAGCATATGAGCAAGGATTAAAAAAAGCTCGTAATGTATTGACTCTGAATCAAGGTGGTATTGAAAGACGACCAGGCTCAGTTTATCGTGCAACAGCTCCAGGCAACGGCAGAATAGAACCTTTTATTTTTAGTGATGATCAAGAATACATTATTCTTTTTACAAACACAGTAATAACTATCTACAGTAGTAATGGTACTTTGTTACAAACTATTACATCTACTGGTATTGCTACAGCAGAACTTATGGAGCTAACAGTAACACAACAAGCTGATACAATGATTATTACACATAAAAGTTTTGCTCCAAGAATGTTAAAAAGAACTGGCGCAACTACATTTGCATTATCAGTATTTCAGTTTGATGTAAGCGTCAATGGTGAAAAAACATATCAACCATATTTTAAGTTTGCAGATGATTCTATAACTTTAGATATAAATCAAACAGCAAAAGGAACAACAGGTGTAACCTTAACAACATCTGCTGCTTATTGGACATCTAGTTATGTTAATACTAGAGTACGATATCATGGCGCAGAAATATTTATTACAGGATTTACTTCTTCTACAGTCGTTACTGGTACATTGTTAGATGATGTTGAAATAGAACTTGATGCAAATCCATTTAGAACTAGACAGGGTAGTGGTGTCGTAGAAGTAACAATGGCAGCACATGGTTTTTCGACAGGTGCTAGTATAACTATATCAGGCGCACAAGATATATTTGATTTAGATGGTGATGGTTTAGCTACCGCAAACATTAATGGTACATTTACAATTACAACTATTGATGATGATAGATTTACTTTTACAGCAGGCAGTAGTGATACAGCAACAGAATCGGTTGATGGTGGTGGTGCTAGTGTAAAAATAGTAGGCCATCCACCTACCAGAAAATGGGATGAACAACTATATAGTGAGCCAAATGGTTTTCCAAGAACTTGTTGTTTTCATGAGCAAAGATTATATTTTGGTGGTAGTGAAACAGCGCCTGATTATTTAACTTCTAGCAAAGTAGGATCATTTTTTAACTTTGATGCAGGTACAGCAAAAGATGATGAAAGTTTACAAATGCAAATAGCATCAGATCAAATCAATGAGATTAGACATTTAGTATCAGGGCGTGTATTAGAGATATTTACTAGTGGTGCAGAGTTTTTTTTAAGACCACAAACAGGTAAAAATATAACACCAACTGACTCAATGATAATTAGGCAGACATCGTTTGGTGTGCAACAAGCAGGCATGCCAAGACCATTTGATGGTGGTACTTTGTATATACAAAAAAATGGTAAGAACATAAGGGATTATGTTTTTGCCTCAACCACAGAATTATTTGATAGTAACAATACTAGTTTGGAGTCATCACATTTAATTGTAACTCCTAATGACACAGCAACTGCAACATCATTACCAGATAGAACTGAACAACTATATTTTTTAGTTAATAGTGATGGCACTATGTGTATTTACAATAGCCAGAAAGAACAAAAAATATTTGGTTGGACACAATGGAATACAGATGGCAAATATAAATCTATTGCTTGTTTATCATCTACAATATTTTCTTTAGTAGAAAGAACTATTAATAGCAGTACTGCATATTACTTAGAGCAGTTTGCTACTACACAGTTTGATATACCTACTGATATGTCTTTTACCAAAACCATATCAGCTAGTTATCAACCACATGGTACAGTTAAAAACAAAGGTGCAGTATCTAGTGGAGTAAGTCAGTTTATTATTGATGGTGCAACAGCTAGCCCTAATCAAGGAGATACCTTTCAGTTTGCTGGTACTGGTACAACACATACAATTACAAGTGTTACAGCAACAGGCACAAGCAATGAATATCTTATATCAGTTAGTCCTGTAACAGCATCAGTTAGTGATAATACTGATTTAGTATTTTTAACCAGTCGTGTATTCACAGGCATTACACAGATAGGTAAAACAGTACATGCGACATCAGGTTCTACAGAAGATGGAGATTTTTTTTATTATGGAAGTGGCGTAGTAACATCAGCAGGTACAGTTACATTTCCATCACCAGCAGCAGCTTGTGATATAGGTATGGACTATGACATTACCGTAGAGACTTTGCCACAAGACGTTAGATTAGGTGATGGTGTATTAACAGGTAAGCCACGTAAGATAGGTAAAGCTATATTAGAATTATCAACCACATACAATGTTACGATTAATTCTAATCAAGTTTTGATTGGTAGTAACCCTAATGATGATACAACTGGATTACAATCCTTGACAGGCAAAAAAGAAGTGCATACGCTTGGATATGAGCTAGATCCAACATTGACAGTATCGCAAACAGCGCCACTACCAATGAGAGTTTTAGGTATAACATCGGAGGTTTATTACTAATGTGTCATCCAGCAGTATTTACGGCAATGGGAACAAGTACAGCTACAGCAGCTACAGCAGCAATTTATACCAATATTGGTTTAGGTGCTATGTCTATAATGCAAGCAAAGTCGGCTCAAAAAACACAAATTGCTTTAGCAAATCAAGCATATCAAGATAAAGTAGAGCAGATAAAAGATAATAGAGTTAGTGTTAAATTAGAAGCAATACAAAAAAGTAATTCTTTAGCGCAAGAATTTTTAAGAAGGCAAGCAACTAATAGAGCATTATTATCACCAAGCGGTATTGGACAAAGCAATTCTTTTGAAGCAGCAATGAGATATAACAAATCGCAATATCATCAAGAATTAAATGCTATAGCTATTAATGAATCAAGACGACAAGCAGATTTAGCGTATGCATCTCAAGAAGCTAGAATACAATTACAGTCGACTAAAGTTGCAGCCAAATCAGCATTTCAACAAGCGCTATTAAAAAGTGCTGTAACAACATCAACTGCTATTAGCGGAATAAAACAACCGCCTGATGCTACAAGCACACTTACTAATGAAAGAAGAATTATGGGTGGTTTTAATGGAGAATATAGTCCATTAGGAGGAGCAAAAAGTTAATGGCATTTGAATTTCAAAAAAGAAGATTATTTAATCCAGCTACTATAGGAGTAAATAGAGGTGGTGCATTAGAAAGAGCAGCTCAACAACAAGGAGCTGCTAAATTAAATTTATCAGAAGGTCTAAGAAGATTTGTTGATAAAACAACAGCAGAAACAAAAAAATATGAAGAAGAACGAGGAAAAAAACTTGGTGCTGGCGCTACTATAGTATATGAAGATATAACATATACAGGTGCTGATGGTATAGAAAGAACAAGAAAAATTGCTAAAAATTTTAAAACACCAGAAAACATATTAAGCTCATCATGGTCTGCAGTTACGTTTGATGAAGAAGCTACAAAAGTTTTTACAGATGCAGCATTAGGAACAGCTAATGAGATTTTAAATATGGAAAAACAATTAACCCAAGAAAATTCTAGGTTTAATCAAGATGTTGCAGAAGTAACAGCTTTGTTTGATGCAAATATACAAGAACCATTACAAGCATTAAGACAAACAATACCTGCTGAATTAAAAACTATATTTGAAAGTGGACTTAAAACTAATATAGAAAGAACAAGAAGTACTATTGCAAACATGCAACATCAAAAATTAATAGGTTTTAAAAGAGCATCTTTTAATAAAAAAGCAACAGATTATGAAAGTCAATTTGGCTCTTGGTTTGCTGGTAGTCCAGAAGAAGGGATGAAAGCATTAAAAATTTTAAAAAATGAAGCAGATCAAAAAGCATTACAAGGAATTGAAAGCGCACATATATGGAGTACACAATTGTTTCCTGCCTATGAAAATATGTTAAAAGCAGGAGAACGATTACAACGGTTTTTGCAAGTAGATTATAGTGATGTAGACTCATTAGCGGAAAACCATGCAAATTTAAAAAATGTTGAAATATTATTTAATTTACAAGGACAACAAGTTACTTTAATAAATAATGAAGGTGTAGCAGAAAAAGTAACTTTAAAAGATTTTGGATTAAGTGGTAATGATAATCAAATAGCAAGAAGTAAAGTAATGTCTGTTATATCAAAACAAAGAAATTTAATTTCAGATTTATATGTTAAAGAAAAATCAACTACAAAAAATATTGACTACATAAATAACACATTAAAAATACAAGCAAGTGGCCAAGATAATAGTGTAGATAGCACAACTTTATCTGCAAAAGGCGATAGTATGGCGTTTAGTTCTGCTATAGATAGAAATGGTACAGAAGAAACAAAAATATTAGTAGATTTATATGTTGCAGAATATTATCCAGATGGTGGAACAACTATTGATAGCACTAATATTATTGGTCATCCAGAAGAACCACAATACAGACAATGGATTGCATCTAAATTTCAAAAATTAGGACAGCAACAGAATATTGAAATAGTATCAATGGGTGAGTCTTTAGCAAAAGTAGTAGATGATGAGACTAGAGTTCAATTAAAAAATGATTTAGTAAGTTTTTTGCAAAGACAAGCATGGACAAATGCAACATCTGCAATACATAGGTCTGATAAAGGAACAATAATAGCTTCGAATTTAATAGATAAAATACCAGGCTTAGATGCAAAACCAAAAACTGAATTTTCTCATTTATCTTTTGCATTATCGCAAACATCAACAGTAGAAGATGCTGCTGATTTATATATTTCAAATAGAATACTTGAACCTAAAGTAAATGATAAACATTTTAAGGATGTATACGGAGAATCAGTAGGAGCAATAGACGAAAAAATAAAAAAAGAAATTGAAAGTGAGTTTAGCGATGTTAAATTTGGTGCTGATAATATGATTGGATATCGTTTTTTTAGCAACATAAGCAGACAAGTTAAAATAAATTTAGCTGGTTCATCTATGAAAATGGATGTTCAATCAGAAACTCGTAGAGTGATGAATAATTTAATTAACACACAAGGTTATGGATTTAGTGAATACGCATATGCGTTTACTGCAAGCACAGATGATCCAGATGAAGTTGATTTCGATCAAGGAAAAGTTTTTACAAGATGGAGCACAGATGAATTTTTTAATACACATCCATCAAGACTTCCAGATGATTATGAAGTTCCGCCAGGAACATCAGGATTATTAAACCCATATGAAATATCAACTTTGTATGATCCAAATTATTTATTACATGTAGAAGAATATGGTCAAACTGGATCAGTTAAAAGACAAAAATTATCTAAAACTGTTTTATATTATGAAATGCAAGAAGAACTAAAAGAACATGTAAATATTAATAATACAAATAATCCACAATTCCAAATAGAAGAAGAACCTATATTAGGTAAAAATATAAAATTATTTTCTATTGGAAACTCACCTACAGCAGATGGTGTAGTTTATCAATATATGTATTTACCTAATATAGCTGGAACAAAAGCAAGACCAATACTTGATTATTTAGGAAATAATTTAACTATTAGTCGTAAAGAATTAGTATCAAGAAGTGGTAGCAACAATACAAATATAGACAAACATGTAAAAACAAATTTAAATTATGGCAAAGTGTTTAATCAAAGCGCAGATATGCTAGCAAAACAATTTGCGCCATTTTATAAAGGTAACTAATGGCAGTAGTAGAAAGAGATAAGTGGTTTGAAAATGGTCCATTTCCTGCGCAAGAGCCAATGGCTAGTCGCAGACAAAAACTTATACCAGATGCTTCATACTGGGACACAATAAGTGCAGCATGGCAACTTGAACCAGTAGGACAATTGTATTTATCTAATGAAAGCACATTTTTAGATTTACCTGAAAATCCAGTTATTGATATAGACACACAAATAGAAGATGCAGGATTAAGTTATTATTCTGAATATTTTAATGACATTAGAAATCAAGAACATTTTGATTATCTTGTAGAAAAAATACATTTCAACAATCATCAAAGAGATATTAGAGATAATGGTGGTTTTATGCCAGAAATTATTGCTGCATTTCTTGATCCAATTACATATCTTCCTATACCATTTGTAAAAGGCATGACTTTTGGCACAAGATTTGTTAAAGGCGCAGGATATAGTGCGGCAGCAGTAGCATCAGGAGAACCAATAAGACATGCATATGATCCAACAGCTACAGCAACAGAGTCAATTATGTATGTAGGAGCTGGCTCTTTGCTTGGTGGTAGCATGATTGCTGCATTTGGTAAACGTGGTATTAAAGGTTTTGATGATCCAGATTTATCATTAAAGACAACAGAGGAAAAAGCTCAAAAAGTATTTAAAGAATCTTGGAATATGGAAAACGATACTTTTGTATCCGATATGTATGATGCTGATAGTCCTATTACATATGATTTAGAAATAGATGGCGTTGTTGATGGTTCAAGCTATAAATTAGAAAATGGCGGTCAATTAGAAGGTATAGACAAACCAATTAAAATACTTAATGCTGGTGATTTATATAATGGCAAAAAACTAGAACAAGACACTATTATAATAGATCATGCTATTATAGAAAGAAAGTTTAGAGATGGTACATATGTAAATCCTGATATACCAGGCAGCATAAAATTACCTGATCAATTTGCATCAACCGATGATTATTTAAAATTTTTAATAAAAAAAGAACATATTAAACAAAAAGGTCAAGCTCCAGATGGCTATGATGCAATAGATAGTGAAAATTTATTAAATCAAGAAGTATTAGAATCTATACGTGCATCTAAAATTGGTAGACAAACATCAGGTAGAAATTCAGAAAGAAGTTGGTTTGCAGAAAATGTTGATAGATTTATTACTCCAGTTGGAGAATTGTTAAATAATAAATTACGCAATAAAGAAATGAATAATAAAGTTGCTGATTTAGCATTAGAAATGTTTGGCGACTCAGCTACAGTAACTAGAGCATCTAAAGCTGGATATTCAGTACCTCAATCAGCTTTAGTAAAAGCAACAGCAAACCATTTTAAAACAGTAGGTGGATTTAATAAAGTTTTACAAGATGCATTTCAAAAATATAGAAAACAAATAAATACAGTATCAGAACAAGTAGCTGGATATAATCTTGGAGCTACTGGAATAAGAACAGCAGATATAATAGATAGTGGTATTAGAAAATTAGGCGGAAGAAAAAATATAGAAGAACCAATAAAGTTTAGAGAATTTAATGAACTTATAACAAAAGCTATAAGAGATAAAGAATATTATGCAACCGCACCAAAAGAAATAAAAGAAGTTGCTGACAAGATAAGAAATATATATCGAATGATTGGTGAAGAAGCAGATAAACTAGGTATGTTTAAAAATTTAAAAACTATAGCAAATCAAATAGAAATTTATACAAATAATGTAGCTAGAGCAACAGCAATGTTAAAAAACCACAAAAAAAAATATCCTAATGATAAAGTAGGATTAGAAAGAATAAAAACAAATAGAGATTATGCTGCAAAACAATTAAAACAATTTAAGTTTCAAGAAAAAGAATTGTTAGATGGTACAACAGAAGCATTTAATCCATTAGTAGAAAATTATGTTAATCGTATTTATGACATTGATGCAATATTAGATGACCTTGCAAATGAAGATTGGATTGCTCCAACTACACTACCAAATATAGATATAAAATCAGGTTTAGCTATAGGCATGCAAGTTAGAAATAATGATGCAATAGGTAGAATTACTAATATAGATAACAAAGGAAATATAAAAGCACTTATTAATGAAGAAACAATTACTATAAAAAAGAAAGATATAGATTTAGTTGGTAAAAAACTAAATGATAATTATGATGCTAGATATTTTACTGTACCAAAAGAAAATACATTTAGAGGAATTATATTTAACTCATTTGTGCGAAATAAAAATATTACAAATCCTTTAGATATATATCAAGTAAATGCAAGAGTTGATAAAACTATTAAAGATATAACAAGAGATGCACAAAATATTGATATGGATGGTGATACTATACATCAATATAGTCCAGATGCTGAAAGAACAATAACAGCAGAAAATTCATTACATCATCGTTCAATAAATGCAACAGATAAAGAACTTATGCCATTTTTAATAAATGATATAAATTATTTAATGAGAGCATATTCAGAACGTATGCACAAAAGAATTGAAATGACCAGAAAATTTGGTGAAGCAACAGCAGAAAATAAATTATGGAATATGGAGATGGATCTTTTAGAGTTTGAATATAAAGGAAATGGTGATTTAAAAGAAATCACAAAGTTAACTAATCATTTAATAGATAGCAGAGATAAAGTCTATAATTTATTTAATACAGCAGATCCAGAAAGTTTTATGAAATCAAGACTGCCAGCTACAATTAGAAATTGGGCTAGCACAGCTATGATGGGTAAAGTTTTATTTGCATCTATTGTTGATTTTGCTCGTATACCAATGGTTCATGGATTGTCAAACACAATGAGATATTTAAATAGTAAACATCTATTTGCAGCAGACAAAAAAGAATTCAATGAACAAATAGCACAAAATGCATGGCTAGGTGATGTATTTGATGTTGTTATGAATAATAGTTCTTATAGACAAATGGCTAATACTGAGCAAAGAGTTGGTCGAGGTGTATCTGCATTTGATAGATTTTTTGATAAAAGAATTATGAAACCAACAGAAGCAGTACAAGCACCATTTTATCATATGAATTTATTGTCTGCCTGGACACATAAAATGAAAGAAATGACACAGCATATTTCAACACATAGATTTTTAGAAGATGCGCAAAAAGTTGCTAATAATACAGCAACAGATTTTGATATTACAAGATTAGCTAGTTATGGAATATCAAAACAAGAAGCAAGAGCAATAGGTAAGTTACCTATGCATAAAACAACCAATGGAATGTTATATGTAAAACAAAAAGAATGGGCTGCAACAAAAAATGGTTTAGAGTATGGTGATAAATTAAGATTTGCATCATTTCAAGATGTGCAAAGAACAATTATTACACCAAGTCTTGCAGATAAACCAAACATGATGTTTGGTGTTATACGTATACATGATGAAGGATTAGCAGAAACATTTGATAACTCTGTATTTAGATTTTTAGGTGGTTTTGAAAAAACTAAATATGGAGGTAAATTTAATAATGGCTTTTTAGCATTACCATTTCAATTTTATGCATGGTCATTTGCAGCAAACAGAAAATTATTATTATCAGGATTGTCAGGTAGAGAAGCTGATATAGCAGCAGGTATTGTAGCAATGATAGGTTTTGCAGCTATGGGTGATTATTTAAAAAACCCAACATATTATATGCATAAGTCTAATGAAGAAAGAATATATAGAGCAATAGAAATGTCTGGAATTACTGGATTAGTAGGAGATGTAAACTTTGCTTTAGAAGTTGTATCAGAAGGTATGTTTGATACTCCAATGGGAGTTAGACCTATATTAGGCATACCAGGAAGATTTGGAGAAGCTAATATTGCTGATGCAACAGGTGAATTTATTGGACCAGCACCAGGAATGTTTGCTGATGTAATACATGCATTAGGCACAGATGCTCCATTTGACGAAAAAGCCCAAACATTTAGGCGTTTAATTCCATTTAATAATTTGATATTCTTAGATGGATTGTTTAAAAAAATATACAATCAAGGAGTAGAGGTACTAAGATGACAATAGCAACAGCTAAAAATAACCCAAGAAATACCTATACCGCTACTGGTGGACAAACAGTATTTACTATAGGTTTTGAGTTTTTTGCCACAGGAGATATTAAAGTATTTCGTAATGGCACAGCACTAACATTTAATGCTGCACCGAGTAGTGTTGCACAGTTTAGTGTGCAAGGTGTATCAAACGCTAGTGATAGTGCATATGAGTTTGGTGCAGGTGGTACAGTAACATTGGGAGCTGGTGCTACAGCAGATGACAGTATTGTAATTGTACGAGACATAACAGTAGAAAGAACCACAGACTTTACTCCAGCCGCATCATTTGATGTAACAGCATTAAATACACAGCTTGATACGTTAATGGCTATGATGGCAGAGAGAGAAGAAAGCACCTCAAGATCATTACGATTACCACTAGCAGAAACAACTACAAACTTTGACATGCAACTACCTGTCAAAGCAACTAGAGCAAACAAAATATTAGAATTTGATAATGATGGTAATCCAGCAGCTTTAGTAACATCAACAAACTTAGCTACACTTGGCAACATTACATCTGATATAAGTGCTGTTGCAGCAGTAGCTAGCAATGTAACAACTGTTGCAGGTGTTGCAAGCAATGTTACAACAGTAGCAGGTATAGCTACTGATGTTACTGCAGTCTCAGGCAAAACTACTGAAATAGGTAGATTAGGTACAAGTGATGCAATAGCAGACATGGCATTACTAGGAACTTCTGCGGTAATAACAGATATGGGCTTACTAGGAACTTCTGCAAACGTTACTGCTATGGGCCATTTAGGTACATCAGGAAATGTAACAGCAATGGGTTTGTTAGGCACAAGTGATGTTGTAGCAGATATGGCATTGTTAGGAACAAGTGATGTTGTAGCTGATATGGCTTTACTTGCAAATGCAGATGTTATAGCTGACATGAATACATTAGCAACCAGCGACATTGTGAGTGATCTAAACACACTTGCAACTAGCGATATAGTAGCTGACTTAAATACACTAGCTACATCAGATATAGTTTCAGATATTAATACGTTAGCTACATCTGATATAGTTTCTGATTTAAATACATTAGCCACATCAGATATTGTTAGTGATATAAATACATTAGCAACCTCAGATGTTGTTACTGATTTAAATTTATTAGCTACTTCTGATTTTGTATCAGATTTAAATACATTAGCGACATCAACTAATGTAACTAATATAGCTACAGTAGCTACAAATATATCTGGAGTTAATAGCTTTGCAGCAAGATATAGAGTAACTAGTGGTGATCCAGGCTCAGACAATGATGCTGGTGATCTAAACTTTAATACCTCTAGTAATGTGTTAAAGTTTTATAATGGTAGTGCATGGGTAACTATAGATAGCACTACAGCTTTAGATAGTGAGGTTACTGGCACGTTACCTGTAGCTAATGGTGGTACAGGTGCTACTTCACTAACAGCAAATGGAGTATTAATAGGTAATGGTACATCAGCAGTAACGGCTGTTGATATGTCTACCAAAGGAAATATACTAGCAGGGGATGGCTCAGGCAATCCATCTGCACTTGGTGTAGGTACAAATGATTTTGTACTAACAGCAGATAGCAGTACAGCAACAGGACTAAAATGGTCAGTAGCTGCGGCTGGTGCAACAGGTGGTGGTACAGACCAGGTGTTTTATGAAAACGCTAGAGTGATGACTACCAACTACACCATAACATCTAGCAAATCAGCTAGTACGGTAGGACCATTAACTATTAATAGTGGTGTAACATTAACCATACCAAGCGGAGAGAGGTTAGTAATCTTATGACATGTAAAATTAATGCAGATACCAGTGATGGTTTAAAGA
>TARA_R100001480_G_scaffold30772_2_pt1 | contig 21081 bp, 15 predicted proteins | sample TARA_R100001480 | Tara Oceans TARA_R100001480 (sample SAMEA2622212) | marine metagenome | biome: marine biome (ENVO:00000447); feature: mesopelagic zone (ENVO:00000213) & marine oxygen minimum zone (ENVO:01000065); material: "saline water (ENVO:00002010), including plankton... | reverse complement strand
CGACCAGTTCAAGACTTATGAAGAGTTAAAGACTCGTTTAGATTATGTTCTTGGCAACAAGAAAACAGCAACTCCATCATATGAAGTCGCTGATGAAGATAATGACCGTGGTTCAGCAGAAGAGTTAGTAACTGCTGCTGTATCAACAACTCCATCCTCAGTGAATGAAGATGAAGACGATGCATTATCATACTTCCAAAAACTAGCGGAAGAATAATTATACGGGGGTCAAACGACCCCCTTTTTTTATGGAATTATATTTGTATTCTCAGTCGATGATAATTCACCTGATAAAGCAGATGAAGTTCTCTTATCGTATTTTACAACATCCCTTAAATCATTTATAAATTGCTGAACAAACTCTCCTTGTAATACATCTATCTCTCTTTTCTCCTCATTTTTTATTACCTCAAACTCAAAATTAGTGACAGGTGTAGCAATCTTATCGACAGTAACACTAAATTCTGACTTATCATCTAATTGTCGATTACCATCTCCAGAAACTAAAGTATAACGATTGGGAGGGAACTTAATTGATGAACCATCAATCTTGAAATTTACATCAACTTTGAGACCTGATGCGAGTATTTGACGATTTTGACTATCTAATATTTCAAGAGTTTCATAATGATGTATCTCATTCATTTTCTCTTCACTACCATACTTTTGTAAAGCATATTCATACATCTGAAAATCCTGTAGTGGCCATTCGTGTTGTATATTAGTAATTCCTGCAACCAGAATAACAATATAATCTAGTGTAGTATCGTTATAAAGATCATCAGCTATCGTATCAGGTCTATCACCATCTTTAATAATATACTTATTGAATAATGTAACGCTTTCACCTAAAAAATCTGATAGTTTAGCTCTACGAAAAATATTCTTTATTTCGATATAGTCAAACGAGGAGTTTTTATGTCCAAGAGGAGATTGATATAATATGTTTGGTAACTCTCTAAAATATCCCATTAGTATCCAACTCCTACACTGCCTTCTTTTGTTGCATAATCTTCATTATAAATTGGATTGATTTCTTTAAAGGTCATACTTAATCTCATCGCTACAGGTGTTCCATCTGAATATGTTGCGTATGTTCCTGCGTTAGTATAATTAACTGATAGTCCTGTTAACGCACATATCTTAAAACTATTTAAGAAAGGATGATCTACTTTTTTGCCATCTTTATGATGCATATATCGTAAAGAAAAAACGTGAGGTGCTTTTAGAAACATTCCAGTTGCTGATGAACCATTAAAATCACCTGCTTGTGGAGACATTGCTTGTTTTAGATTTCTAATAATTTGTTTTACTACTTTCATCTCTGCTGGATCTCTTGGAGTAAAAGTAACATTAAATGGGAATGAACGTAAATTTACTCCTTGAAATAGTAATTCTGTATTTGAGTTTAGAATTTGACCAGTTGACCTTCCAATTATACTTCTTTGAGATACATTAGAACCTAACGCTCCAATAGCTGCACCTGATATTGATGCTCTTACAATTCTTGAAATGTCTCCTGGTAAATTACCGAAGTCTGCATTTTGTCTAAACAATGAAAGTGCTTGTTGTGCTTGATCAACTCCTCCACCTCCAGTCATTACTTCTTCAGCAACAGCTAAACCTGCAAGTTCAAGTGCATTTATAGTATCTTCCCCCCAAGTTACACTTTGAGAATCATTTATTTCTTGTGGTGCAGGTAATTCAATGTAGAATTTTATTTTTTGTTTTTCTGTCATCCTTTGATGACCACTGGTGAAATCAACATCTACTTTTGGAACCTTATTAAAATATGGATTTTTCTTTCCATCATTCATAAATTCATTTTTTCTCTCTTCCATTCCTATTACTACGTTTTTTGTTTCACCTTTAATAACTCTCTCTCCCATTAAATTTGAAACATTTGCAGTGAGTCCCAAACCACTTTCTGGTGGTTGATATTCAATACATTTTATTAGTAAAGTATCTCCAGTCGATTCTGATGGTGTTCTTGCAATTGGATATGATAGATAGAATGCACCTGATGCATCACTAGAAACACCACCTTCACCCTTAAATTTTGGATTTTTCTTATAATTATTTACAGTTGTTTTTGTTGAGTCATTTTGATTATTACCTGCACTCGTCCCTGTAGAATCTGGTTTGTAATTACCCAGAAACTGTTTTGGATTTGCAGCTCCTGAACTCAGATATGCGGCTTTTAATTTTGAGTCTGATAAAGACATTTATTATTATTATTTTTCCATTATCAACTATTTAGACGTATTCTACCAAATGGAATTGTTCTTAAATCTCTAAGTTCCATTTCATCAACTTTATATAATCCCCCCACCACTTCTGGAAATGTATATTGCCTCATTTCACCCCAGTGAAAATTTATTCCCTTGAACCCCCACTGAAAAACATCAGTAACTGCAACAAGAGGGTGTGCATCATATCTGATGTTTGGAGTTTTCGGTCTGTATACAAATACATAGTAGTTTCCTTCCTCTGGTACATTACTCCCTTCAGTTAACACACCAAGAATTTCCTGTGCTAAATCATCAGGGTTTTCTGTTCCGATGAGATTTTTCATTATTGGGTCGATGCGACTCATATTCCTAACTCTTTTTCTGTAACAACCTTGAACTCCCACTGACGGTCAGCACAGAACTCCCGTGCCATTTTCCATTTCGCTTGGTTCTTTGCATATTCATATGCTTCACGAATATAACCTTTTGTCTGTCTCTTTGGTTTCACTGGTGGTTTTGTTTGCTTTGCTGGTTTTACTTCAATTACATATCTTTTGATTTTACCACCTCTTTCTTTCACTTTCATATAAAAGTCTGGAAAGTAACGATGCACCCGATTATCAACGGGTGAACGATAAGGTATTGCAATTTCTTCACTTGCCCACTCTAATATATTGTCATTCTTATCACAATAAACCATAAACTTTCTTTCCCACAGTGATCTATAAATGATATTTGTAGGATCACCTTTATACTTTCGAGGATAGGAGGGATAGTATTTTCCCTTGTAAGACATCTAAATAGGTATGATATGTAATTTTATTTAGAGTGCCAGCACCAAGACCAAGACAAATATCGGATATACTTCCTAAAATACAGAATGTAGCACAGACATCCCAATTTCTTGTTAAGTTCGCTCTACCAAATGGTGGACTGAGAAGACATTTGCGAAGAAGAGGTGTTAATGATAGATTTGTGGGTGATGATGTTGGATTACTATGTAGTGATGCAGTTCTACCAGGTAGTGCTTTAGCGACAATTAATACTGCTGGTGATTATCAAGGTGTCATTGAAAGATTTGCTCACACTCGTAATTTTACTCAAATAAACTTTGAGTTTTATGTAGATAACGAATATAAATCACTGAAGTTTCTTGAACATTGGATGGATTACACAACTTTTGGATCAGAAGAAGATCCATCAGGTGATGCATATTATTTTAGAATGAACTATCCATCATTATATAAATCGAATGAAACAAGAGTAGTTAAGTTTGAGAGAGATCATAATAAATTTATTGAATATCGATTTATTGGTATGTTTCCAATTAATCTTACATCATTAAGAGTTTCATATAATAATTCACAGGTTCTAAAAGCACAATGCACTTTTAGTTTTGACAGATATATTTGTGGAGAGTCATCATCTCTCGCTAGATTATTAGGTAAAGCATTTAACTTGAATAATACTTCAGGTGGTGGATATAATCCTGATAAGGGTGATACGAATATCTATACCTTCAATAATAAACTTAATGCTGCTACATCTGGAACACAGATACTAAACAGTAATACTAATGTTATCCGTGATGCTGATGGATATCTAAGAGAATCGACGAGATCGCAAATAGTTTCTGAAGGTAGATCAGTATAAAACAAACCTGAAAAAACCCACTAAATAGTGATACTGAAGTGCTTAAGTTATTATGCCATTACCAACCATATCAACTCCATCTTATGAGTTGACTTTACCTTCATCCAATCGTAAAATTAAATTTAGACCATTCCTTGTTAAGGAAGAAAAGATTTTAATCTTAGCGATGGAATCTCAAGATGCACAACAAATTGCTAATGCAGTTAAAGATGTTTTAGCGAAATGTATTTTGACCAGAGGTATAAAAATAGAAAAATTATCTACTTTTGATATTGAATATCTTTTCTTAAATATTCGTGGTAAATCTGTAGGTGAACAGATTGAAGTTATGGTCACTTGTCCTGATGATGGAAAAACACAAGTCCCTACGTCTATCAACATTGATAGCATAAAGGTCAAAAAGGATAAGAAACATACGACTGATATTAAATTAGATGATGAGTTTTCGATGAGAATGAGATATCCATCACTGAATGAATTCATTAAAACTAATTTTAGTTCTGTTGAAGAAATGAAAGTAGATGATACATTTGATCTGATAGCGTCTTGTATAGATCAAGTTTATTCTGATGAAGAATCTTGGTCATCTACTGAATGTACAAAAAAAGAACTCAACGATTTTGTCGAACAATTAAATTCTAAGCAATTTAAGGAAGTTGAAAATTTCTTTGAGACAATGCCTAAATTATCACATAAGGTGAAGGTTAAAAATCCAAATACAGGTGTTGAAAGTGATATTGTAATAGAGGGTTTACAGAATTTTTTCGGATAAGTATGGCACATGAAGACCTTGCGTCATACTATAAGTTAAATTTTGCCTTAATGCAACACCATAAATACAGTTTAACTGAACTAGAGAATATGATACCGTGGGAGAGGGAAATTTATGTTTCACTACTCCAACAATACGTTGAAGAGGAAAATCTAAAGGCACAGCAAGAACGGAATGGATGAGGAACAGCAAGGACTAGCTTCTCCAATAGCGGGAGGATTAAGAGGTATCAGAAGAAGTGTATCTTCTGGTGTCTTTACTGGTCGTGCCATGGCTCCTGCAAAACCAGATCCTCAAACAACTCAACTATTGACACAAAATTCATTATCATTATCAAATGTATCAAATCAATTAGCAAATATTTCTGGTCAAGTTCAACAATTAAATACCTCACTTGGTTCTATACAACAGAATTTAGCAGTTAGTGATAATTTAGAGAGACAGAGAGAAGCAGCGAAACAAAATAGGGAAAGGCAATTAGCAGAGCAAGGGTTAAGAGAAGGAAAGGAGAGTGAATTAGAAAAGAAGATACAAGGTGCATTATTATTTCCTGTTAGAAAAGTTGCACAGAAAGCACAGGGGATATTATCAAAATTAGCAAACTTTTTACTTATACTTGCTGGTGGTTGGTTAACTGGGAAAACATTTGAGTTCTTAAAATTAAATCAAGAAGGTAATCAAAAAGCTTTAGGAGAATTTAAGAGAAAATTTTTATCTCAATTATTATTTGCTGGAACACTACTCTTAGGTGTAGGTTTTGCTATTGCTAAAATAAAAGCATTAGCATTAGGTATAGGAGCGAAGGCATTAATATTAGGAGCTAAAGGTGTTATAGCTGCACCGTTTCTTATCCTTGGTGCTTTTATCGCACGAGCAGTAGCAAAATTTAAAAAAGCTCTTAAAAATGGTGTAGTGAATGCATTTAAGGCATTGACCGATCCAGGTGGATCAGGAGGGGAAGACGATGGGGGAACAAGTGATGTAACAGCTTCTGATGTAGCTATAGGAACAGGTGGTGGTATACTTGGCACACAAGCACCAAAAGCTGGTAAATTATTAGGACTTCCTGCCGCTTCTACTCCTAAAACACAATTAGGAAAAGCATTTAAATTCGGCACTAATTTTCTTAATGGAGTTGCTGCTTCATTAGATATTGTATTTGCTAGACAGGAGTTTAATGAAGAGAAACAAAAATTAATTGAGGAAGGTAGAGCCACTAAGGAAAATGTAAAGAAAGAGGGAATCAAACAAGGTGCAGGTGCGATTGCAAGTATACTTGCTTCAATTGGTTTAATTTTATTACCAGAACCAACTACAACAGTAGGTGGTATAGTATCATTAGCAGCACTTTTTGCAATACCAACGGCTGCAGAGTTAACGACTGAAGCAATAGTTGACGCTGCTATTCAAGATAAGGATATTGAAGATGGTGGGACACCTATTGAAGGTGTAAAAGACAACCTAGAAAAGACACAAAAAGTAAGTAACACAGGAGATTCGTCAAATGTTACTGCGAATTTTACCGCAAGTGATGCAATAATAGGTGTAAGTAAAGATGGATCTAACATTGCTAATAACATATCTAATATGGCAGATAGAACAAATGTTGTTAATGTTGGAAATACACCAACAAACTCTGGTTCTAACAATTCAGTCGTAAGCACATCAAAAAAACAAGCGGTTGAACTTCCAATTATACCATCAGCAGATTTCGCTAATCAGTTTATTGGAGTATCAAGATCATTTTATAATGTGGGGAGTAATTAATGTCAATCGAAGCTAGAAGACAATCTGCATTAAAATCATCATTGAGTATTAAAACTATTCAATCATCTGTCACTTCATTTGGCGAAGGATTAAAGAAGTCTCAGAAATCAGCTGCTAATATAGTTTCACAAACAGAAGAGAGCAATAAATTTAAAAGAACACTTATAAGAAAGGACGGTGATTTTTTTGCAAGAAGAAGAGAGAATGTAAAAAGAAGACAGAGAGAGGATGAACTTGAGGCATCTAGTTCTGGTGGTATATTAAAACAAACAGGAAGTTTAGTTGCTCGAAGCACAAGAGGATTCTTAGGAAGAATTTTAGATTTCTTCGCAATATCATTGTTAGGATTTTTTACTTTACAATTACCAAATATACTAAGAAAATTTGAGTTCTTATTTAAATTAATTGGTAAAACACTTCAAGTGCTGAGATTTTTTACAGACGGTATAGCTGATTTTCTTGTATCATTTCAGGAGGGGATATTTGGTGTTATTGATAGAATAAGAGGGATAGATATTCAAGAGGAAGACAGAACAGTAAAACAAGAATTAGATAGAACTGCGAATTCATTACAAGTAGTTAATCAAGAATTATTTTTAGCAGGAGTTAGATTTACAAAAACAGTTGATAAGGAGGCAGGTCAAAATGTTCCTGTCTTAACTGAATTTGATAATCTTGAACAAGATCAAAAAGGTGATGAAAATAATAAACAAGATGAAAATAATATAGAAAAAGATTCTAATAAACAAAATCAAGAATTAGAAAAATTTACTGCGACAGACGCAAACTTGAATTTAAGTCCTGGTGATGATGATAATGAAAATGTTGAGGATGAAACCGAATTAATCACCCCAACTCCCAATAATTTAGGTGGTGATAATCTTACTAGACAACAACCTGATGGAATGACAGGTGCAAGTGAAAATGATGGAGATGAAAGAGAATCGCAGGGATTTTTAAGTAACTTAAATAAATTTGTGAAAAATTTCTTAGGAAAAAAAGGAGAGAAAGAATCTGCAGGAAAAGAAAATGTTGATAAAATATCTTCAAGTATTGCAAAGGAAAAGGAAATATTAAAAGCGAAAGCTGATGAAAATAGAAATACACTATTAGAATCATTAAAAGGAAATCAAAATAAGAGTGTCTCAAATGAGATGTCAACTGAAAATATGTTTGATGGATTTGGATCTAGTAGTTTAGATTTGATAGATGTTGATGGATTAAAAAAATTTAGTGAAACTAATATTCAAACAGATAGACCATCAACAACAATTTTAATTAATAATATGAGTGAAGGTGGTAATAATTCTAAGTCAATATCATCTGGTGGGGTAAATAGTAGTAACCTATCATCAATGTTTATGATGAACAAAGATGATAAAACTATGGATCAAATACAATCTATTATACTTAATATCTAATGGCAGCAATAGATAAGTCAATATATGAAAAGTTTATCGTTGAGTCGATTGATGGGAAAACTGTGGATATTGCCTCTGGTGTAATTGAATTTTCATACTTTGAAAATATTTTTTCACCTTATATTACTGCAAGAGCGATTATTGTTAATACTGGAAACACAGTTGAAGATGATAAAGGAATCCCTCAATCAATCTATAATGGTTTACCCTTAAGAGGTGGTGAGAGAGTAATAATAAAGATAGCTGCTAATTCTAAGAATAATGTTGGACTAGATTTTTCAGATGATGAAGAGAGATATTTCTACGTTTCATCTATAACAAATGTCTTAATATCACCCGAATCGGAGTCATTTGTATTAAATCTCTGCTCAAGAGAAGCTTTGTCTAATCAAACTTCTAGAGTTGGTAAGAAGTTCCCATCTTCACAAAAAATTTCTGACTCTGTTAAAGATATAATAAAAAATTATCTTAAATCACCTAATAAGATAATGGAGATAGATGAAACTCAAAATCAATATGGATTCATAGGTAATATGAAAAAACCATTTACTATTATAACTTGGCTAGCATCAAAATCAGTATCAAAGGTAGGTAAGCAAGATTCAAGTGCTGGATTTTTATTTTTTGAGAATCAAGATGGATTTAACTTTAAGTCAATTGATAATCTAATGAGTCAGGAACCATATCCAGAAACTTTTGCATATACTCCAGCAATTATTAATATTGCAGATCCAAGGAAAGACTTTAAGATTTTAGAATATACCTTAGATAGAAACCAAGACTTATTAGGAAAATTAGAAAGAGGTGCTTATGCTAGTGAGAGATATTATATAAATCCAGTATCATTTAAACCAAATACAAATCGAATTTTTAAGAAAAATGATTATGTAAGCAAAATAACGACTCTTGGTGAAAGAATCATAAATTTGTTTAGGATTGATAAAAGTGGAAAGGACATTGGAGAATTGCCAAGTCGAATATTTACTGCTATGTTAGATGTTGGTACAATTGAAAGAGATGCAGATGATAAAGGTTGGGATACACCAGCAACAAGAAATGCTGATCCTGCAAGGATTCATGCACAATCAATGATGAGATATAACCAATTATTCACACAAACATTAGAAATATTGATACCATCTAATACAGCACTTTTTGCTGGAACTGTAATAAGATGCGAGTTTCCAAGAATTGATAAGGCTAAAAGAAAAGAACCTGATCCTGAATCTAGTGGTCTATATATGATAAAGGAATTATGTCACTTCTTTGATGGAAAAGGTTCTTATACAAAGTTAAAAGTAGTGAGGGATACATACGGAAGAAAATGATAGAAAATAATTTACTCAAAACTAATTTCTTAGGTAAAGATGGATTCCGTTGGTGGATCGGTCAGGTTGCACCTGAAAAGGCACAGGGAAATCAAATAAATCAAGTCGGTAAAGCGTGGGGTGCGAGAGTTAAGGTTCGTATCTATGGTTATCATCCAGCAGATGAAACTGAATTGCCAAATGAAGATTTACCTTGGGCTCAAGTATTATTAAATGCTCAAGGTGGTTCAGGAAAAGGTGGTCGTTCTAAATCAATGCGTATATCACCTGGTGATACTGTTCTTGGATTTTTTCTTGATGGTGACGATGCACAATTACCAGTTATATTAGGTCTTTTTGCTGCAACAGGTGCTCGATTTGGTGGTGGAGGAAAATATAAAAATCCATTTGAACCTTTTACAGGATATACTAGTAAAGTAAAACCTGGTAAAATTATAAACAAAAATGAGGATGGTGGTCAGTCTGGAAAGAAGAATCAAAAATCACCCAGAGTTCTTCCAGAGGATTTAATTAAAACACTTAATGAGAAAGCAGAAGCAGTAGCAAATCAAGCACCATCATTACTATCTGGATTAGGTGGATTGATACCACCTGCAGCTGCTGGAACATTAACAGAGAATTTAAATTCTGTAGATTTTGCATCAGGTATAGAAGCAGCGAGTGCGGGTTTAACAGAAGGATTGAGTAACTTTGATACAAGTGCTTTAGAGGCTAGTGTTTCTCCTGTGATTGGTCAAATGGTTTCATTTGCTGGATCTTCAGAGACTGAACAGATAAAAAATGACCTGAAGAATACTATCGCATCTTTTAAGAGTGCAACTCCCCAACAGAAATTTAAATTAAAATCAGACCTGACAAAAAAAGTAAGTACCGTGTCAAAGGGTCTTGTTAGTCAGATGACTAATAAATCATTTAAGAGAATGGCTCCAATAATTAATGGTAATCTGGGTGATATCTATAGTAATGTATTTACAGCAACTTTAGCAGCGACAAAGAGTACCAGCATCGCTAAAAAAGCAGGGACTGCTGCACAAGCAGCGATGATTCCAGCAATAAAAAATTTACAGGAACAATTACCTTGTGTCACACAAGCAGTAAGTGATAGTCTATTTGGATCGATATCTGATCTATTGACACCAATGTTAGATAATGTGGAAGAATTTACAGAGTGTATTGGTGATCAAATGACGGGTGCAATCTTTAACAAGATACTTGGTGGTCTTGGAAGTGGTTTAGGACCAGCTTTAAGTGGAGCAAGTAAAGTATTAGGTGGATTCAATCCACTAGACGATATAAGAAGTCAAGCAGAAGGATTGTTAGGTATAAGTGAAGCACTCAAATGTATTACCCCACAAAAAGTTGCTACTGAATCAAACTTCTGGCAAATTGGAAAGGGTGCGTCAAATGTAGTGGGTGTTGCTGCTGAAACTATCATGGAAGTAGCAAACGTTGCTCAAGAAATACAAGAAGCAGCAGGTGCACCTCTAGGTGTTTTAGGAAGTATTGCTGCAGACATTGGAGCATTTGATTTCTTAAATCCAAATGTAAGCACACAAGGTTTTAGTAGTGCATTAGGTGAGTGCTACACAGGACCACCACTTAATTGTAAGGGTGTTAAGATTAATGTTTTTGGTGCAGATGGTGGTGGTGTCGATGCAAGACCAATAATTGGTGCGTTAGTTCCTGATGCATTTGTTGAACAAACAGGAAGTCTTATCGGTGTTCAATTAGCAAATCCTGGTAATGGTTATACTGTGCCTCCATTAGTTGAGGTGACTGATACTTGTAATAGGGGATATGGTGCAGTTGCTAAAGCAGTGATTGATTATGATCCACAATCACCAACATATCAACAAGTGACTGATATTTACATTGTATCACCTGGCGAAAATTACCCTGTGATTGAAGAGAATATTGATGAAACATTCACAGTGGATCACGTTGTCGTAGTTAATCCTGGTTCAGGTTATAAAGAAGAGGATGTAATCACTGATAATGAGGGTAATGAGTATACTAAATTCTTAGATGATCAAGGTAGAATTCTAAATGTAATACCTCCAAATCCACAAACTCAGAATGTTATAGCAGTAAGTGGAATACCAGTTTTAGAAATAGAATCTGATACTGGAGTAGGAGCTTTAATCAAACCCCAGATTGCACCAAGACCTGCATATCAAGGTGAAATTAAACAAAATATTGATTGTATTACTCCTCGTGATGGTATTGTTGGTTTTGTGAATGGCGAACCATATTATGGACCTTTCCATGTTCATCCGACTAGAGGTGTTAAGATGGTTGGTGTGGCTCATACAACTTCAGCACACGCAATCATTTATGATACTCCTGCTGAAAGTAGAGGTAGGAATGCATCTATCACAACTGGATCAACGCAAATACAAACAGTTGCGTCTCAAGGTTCAACTACTTACACACCTCCTGCAACTCCTTCCTCAACAACAGAAACCACACCAATGGTTGATACAACAGGTGGTGATGGAAATGTTACATATCAAGACACTACTCCAACACCTCCATCAACTTCTAGTTCATCTGATGATAGTGGAGGTTCATCAACACCACCTCCTAGTTCACCACCACCTAGCAGTGGAGGAGGTGGATATGGATACTAAATATTTACAAAATTTTAATTAAATGGCAGACAATCAAACCCTACAAAATTGGCAAGGCAGACAATATGAATCCTTTGGTAAATTAAGGATTGATACTGGTAATCCTGAATTAGGAAATGATGGTGCCACAACATATGCTTTATATGCAGAGAATGATCAGGGATTAACAAGTAGTCTAATAATGTCTGAGGGTGGACAATATAATATATTGAATGATGAGTGTATTTCAATAATTGGTGGTGCAAAAAAAGAAGGAGAGGGTGCTTGTATTAATATTGTTGGTAAAGAAGGTGATGTTTGTATAACAGCAGATAAAACTGGTAAGATAAAAATTAAAGGAAACAATATCACCATTGATTCAGATGACAATATGACTATAAAAACTGGAGATAATATGACTCTTAAGGCAAATTCAATATTCTTTGATTGTAATGAATTAGCTACAAATGCACTCTGTGGTAATCTTGCACCAAGAGATGTAACATTTGGTGGTTTATGTTTTCGTGGTCAAAAGGTTGGTATAGATCAGTTAAACTCTGCGTTTACAGGTGGTGCGTTTGATAATATTGCAGATCAATTAAAAGAGCAAACTGCTGGATTAGCAGACATAGCAGGTAATATTGATACAGATGCGATTGAAAGTAATTTATCAAATGCTTTATCAAACTTTGGAGGATTTGGTTAATGGCATATCCAAGTATTGATGACTCTGATGTTAATGTCATTGATAATCGAACTGAATTTAACGGTAATGTTTATGTATATGGTGATCTCTATACTGAGAGTATTATTGGTCCTAAATTAGATTTTGATATAGGTGGTGGAATTAGATTAAGTATTAAAGGTAATGGAGACTCGACATTTCATAATAATGTTGAAATAAAAGAAACATTAAACGTTCTTGGAATAACAACTTTTAATGATCGTATAGTAGGAACTTCTGCAACTTTCACAGGAGGTATAGTAGGAACTTCAGCAACGTTCACAGGAAATGTAGAGATTGGTGGTGTATTATCATATGAAGATGTAACAAGTGTTGACGCAATCGGAATAGTCACTGCTAGAAATGATATCCATGTGGGTGCTGGTATTTCCGCTGTTGGCATTGTTACTGCTCAATCATTTCGTGGTGATGGATCTCAATTAACTGGAGTAGAGGCATTTGTCTCAGGTATGATTATTATATGGTCAGGTGCTGCAAATGCAATACCATCAGGTTTTGTGCTATGTGATGGAAATAATAGCACTCCTGATTTACGAGGTAGATTTGTAGTTGGTCATCATCCAAGTAATGGTGATTATGATGTCAATGATACAGGTGGTGCAGAGAGTGTTACTCTTACAGTAAATCAAATGCCAACTCATAATCACCCAACAAGTTTTGATGGTAAAAAGTATTTTCCAGGTGGTGGTTCAACAAGTATCGGATTTGGTGGTGCAGGTGGATATCCTGCTGACGTATTTTCTATGAGTAATAATGGTGGTAGTCAAGCACATGAAAATAGACCACCATATTTTGCTTTATGTTATATTATGAAAACCTAATTGACGATTGTTATAGATATGCTATAATAGGTTATTCATATACGGAACATGGAAGATTTCGTTCTTAATGTCGAAGTAGACTTTTGCTCTCGCACATTTTCTCTGATTAGTGAACAAGGAGATAGAAGAATAATTAAATGTGATACACCAGACGAGTTTATGAGAGTGCTGAAGGTATGTGATCAATTACTACCAGCAGATCAAATATTATACAAGGATTTGGTCACTCAAAAAGATAAATAATCATTTAATGGGACGACAGCTAAGCTAAATAGACCTAGTATTGTATGGTCTTGCCATCAAATTTTATAGTAGATAAAAAAGATGCCTCTTAATAAGTTAGAGAATTTCATAAAGAATACTGAGGGTCGTATTCTTTATGTTAATCCAAATGATCTTGATTCAACCGATGGAATTGAAAATCAAGGTAATTCATTAACCAAACCCTTCAAGACACTTCAGAGAGCATTGATAGAGGCTGCAAGGTTCTCTTATTTGCGAGGAAATGATAATGATTTAGTAGAGAGAACAACTGTTCTACTATTTCCAGGTAATCATATTATTGATAATAGACCTGGTTTTGGTATTAGAGATGAAGGTGGTGTAGCAAAAGCAGTTAGTCCAAGTGGAGCAGCAACAGGAGCACAAAATACTTTAACACTCACCCTCAATTCTAACTTTGACCTTACACAAGAAGACAATATACTTTACAAATTTAATAGTGTTAACGGTGGTGTTATAGTTCCAAGAGGAACATCAATCGTTGGACTAGATTTAAGAAAGACAAAATTAAGACCATTATATGTTCCAAATCCTACAGACTCTAACGTAAAACAATCATCAATACTTAGAATCACTGGTGCTTGTTATTTCTGGCAGTTTACATTCTTTGATGGTGATGATGCTGGACTTGTATATACTGACCCTTCAGATTTTAGTTCTAATAATGAATCAAAACCAACATTCTCTCACCATAAATTAACTTGTTTTGAGTATGCTGATGGTGTAACTAAGAATGAACAGTTTAGTGACTTAACTGATTTAGATATCTACTATAGTAAATTAAGTAATGCTTTTAACAGAGCATCAAATCGTGAGGTAGACCAGAAATATCCCGCAGCACCACTAGGTTTTGCACCACAAAGACCTGAGTTTGAGATTGTTGGTGCGTTTGCAACTGACCCACTTTCTGTTTCTAACATTGAATCAGGTGATGGAGCAACACCAGGTCAAGTTGTTACAGTTACAACTTCGATAGCACATAATCTTACAGGTGGCACTCCAATTAAGATTCGTGGTATAAACGTAGCAGATTATAATATTTCAACAAAAGTATCAAACGTAATAAGTTCAACTAAATTCCAATATTCATTACCCTTTGTTCGTCCAAATTTACCAGCAGGTTCTGCTGGTGGTTTAAGTTCAGCAAATGGTCAGGTATTAGTTGAAACTGATACAGTATCAGGAGCATCACCATATATCTTTAACGTATCAATGCGTTCAGTATTTGGTATGCAGGGTCTTCATGCTGATGGTGCAAAGGCAACTGGTTTCAGGTCAATGGTGACTGCCCAGTTTACAGCTATCTCACTACAAAAAGATGATAGAGCATTTGTTAAGTATGATAAAACAAATAGAAGATATAGTGGTATCGCTTTCTCTAAACAAACAGGTGCATTACTATCTTCCGAATCATCATCAACAAACCCAAATACAGTATTCCACTTAGATCAGGAAGCTAATTATAGGAAAGAATTTAGAACAACTCACATCAAAGCATCAAACGATGCGATTGTTCAGGTTGTATCAGTGTTTGCGATTGGTTTCCACGCACACTTTGAGATGATAAACGGTGCTGACGCATCTATCACTAACTCAAACTCTAACTTTGGTTCATTCTCATTAGTTGCTGAAGGATTTAAGAAAGAACCATTTGCAAAAGATAATAAAGGTTTTATAACTTCAATTATAAATCCACGTTCTGTTGTTACTGATGATAAGCAAATTGAGTATTTACAGATTGACGTATCAGAAACCACTACAACTAAGTTATTCTTATTTGCACAAAATACACTTACATTACCACCATCACACATAGCACAAGGTTTCCGTATTGGTGCTAGGTCTGATGATAAACTATACATCGACAAGGGTGGAAGCACATTCCAAGCATCTATTGTAATGCCTAATGGTGCGACTGGAACATCAAATGTAGGGGAGAAGAATTACGAAGCAATTCATTCTGATGCAAGTGCATCTGTTCAATCAGTATTCACAATAGGTGCAGGACATGAATTAGCAAACGGTGAATCAATCAGAATTGTTGCAAATAATGGTGACTTACCTGAGAATCTTGACCCAAATAGAGTTTACTTTGCAATAACAAGTACTCAAGACTCAGCATTAGGTGCAACACAAATACGAATTGCATCATCTAAAACAAACGCAGACTTAGCAGTTCCCGTATTTGTGAAGACAGTTGCAAGTGTAACAGATAAGTTCCGTATTATTAGTAGAGTATCTGATAAGAAACCAAATGATGCTGGACATCCTATTCAATTTGATTCATCTGCTGGACAGTGGTTTGTTCATACAAGTGCGACAGGAAACACAATTCAATCAAATCTTGGTTCTCTTTCCGATGATGACTTAACATATATTCTAAGAAAGGACGATGACCGTAGTTTAGATGAGAAAATTTATAAGATAAGATATGTTGTTCCAAAAGAACTTATCAATGGTAAAGATCCAACAGATGGATTTGTTATTCAAGACTCAAGTTCTACAAATGTTTTAGCTAATTCTGATTTCACTAAGACAAGTATCACGGCTAATGACTATGGATTTGACCGTAATACTAGATTCATATCACAGGCAAGTTTTGATAGCACAAATAATTTAGTTAGAGTCCGTTCAGATAAACCTCATAATGTTAATGCAGGTGATCAAGTAATTGTTAGAAACGTAAAGAGTTCAACAAACTCATTAGGTCTTGATGACAAAGGATATAATGGAACATTCTTAGTTAATGATGTAATTAATGAGAAAGAGTTCAGATACTCAAATACTGATACTAATGGAATTACACATACTACAGGGACATTCACTAACTCAACACAAACTCGATCAACTGAATTACCTAGATTTGACCGAAATGATAACAAAGGCAACTTCTTTGTTTACAGAACTGAAGTTATTTCATCTTACATAGAGGGTGTTCAAGATGGTGTTTATCATCTGTTCGTATTGAATGGTAATAATGCGATGGATGAACCATCTAATGAGTTTGTTGAGAATAAGTATAATCAAAATATTGTTAATTTATTCCCAGAATATGATCGTGATAATGTAGATGCAAACCCATCTGAAGCAGTATCTTATGCGAAGAGATTCCCAATTGGTGATGTTGTTACGAATGACTTAAAGAAGAGTATCACTAGAGAAACAACTAACAAGTTCTTAAAGAACTTTGATGGTTCAATTGGTATTACATCTGTAACAAATAATAGCACTAATGCTGTTATCAATTTAGATGAAGAGCACGGACTTAGTGCACTTAAGTTTCATTCTTCATTAACAGGTGGTTCTGGACATACTAACGGAACATACTTTAATGTTAAATTATTCAACTCAAATGCAGCTCCTGCATCTGCGGTCTGGGATGGTGCAACTGCTGATGTTACAGTTTCTGGTAATTCAGTCACAGCGGTTACAGTAAAAGAAGGTGGTTCTGGATATACAAATGGTGAAACTTTATTCTTTGATAGTTCATCTGTAGCAACAGGTGGTATTGGTGGTTCACCAAGTGCAAGCATTACAATAGCAACTGCTGGTATTTCATCTGTAACTGGTAATTATATTCAAGTTACTGGTATTACAACTGGAACTGATTCTTATCATCGTATATCAAGTATTGGTAGCACAAAACAAATTACTGTTTCTAAGACTGCTGGTGAAACATTACTTGATGGGCAACAGATACACGATATGGGTCCTTGGGTCGCTGTTGGAAGTGCAACAACATCTTCAACCACAACTACATTTACAACTCCTGTTGACCACGGTTTAGCAATTGGTAATAAATTTAGAATTACTAATAGTAGTGACTTATCTCTTGGAGATTTCATAGTAACATCTGTAGTCGGAGTAACAACATTCTCTGCTGTTACATCATCTGCACTTACTGATGCAAAATACATTCTTAAGCATGGATTATCTGATAATGAAGCAATTTCTGGTAGCGATGGAGAAAACCTTGATGTTAGAGGTTATAATATCTTTGACCACGAAACATTAGTATTAAATGAAGCAGTTGGCACAGGTGATTCAGCATTTAAGGTAACTCTACCTGATGGAACTACAAATGCAACTTCAATTACTTCTAGATTCCCATTAGGTTCTTACATCCAAATTGGAAGTGAGATAATGCGTATTGCATCTAACTCATTAAGTGGTTCGGGTGGTGATGAAGTATCAGTTATTCGTGGTTCACTTGGAACTATTACTAATAGTCATCTTAAAAATACTAGAATTAGAAAGGTTAAACCATTACCAATTGAACTTCGTAGACCATCTATCGTAAGAGCGTCAGGTCATACTTTTGAGTATGTTGGTTTTGGTCCAGGTAACTATTCAACTGCACTTCCACAGTTACAGAACAGAACATTATCTGAAAGAGAAGAGTTCCTTAATCAAGCACAGGAAACATCTTGTGGTAATGTAGTTTATACAGGTATGAATGATCAAGGTGATTTCTACATTGGAAACACTAAGATTGAATCTGCTAGTGGAACACAAAAGACATTTGATATTCCTACATCAACAGTTACAGGTGAAGATCCAAATAGATTGAGTGGAGTATTTGATGAGGTTGTTGTTAAAGAAAGACTACTTGTTGAAGGTGGTAGTTCCAAACAAATACTATCTCAGTTTGATGGTCCTGTTACATTTAATAGTGATGTTAGATTATCAGATGATACAAAAACATTTACATCTGAAGCAAAAATCAATGGACAAGATGCTAGGTTTAGAAATACAACTAACTCAACTGCTGTAACAAATGGTTCTGTAGTTATTGATGGTGGTGTTGGTATTGGAAAGAGTGTTGTTATCGGTGGAGATATAATTGGAACAGGTGGATTTGATGGTCAGAGTAATATATCAGGTATTACATCTGTAACTGCTACATCTTTCTTTGGAGATGGTTCTGGATTAACTGGTACAGGTGCAGCATTAGGTGCTTCTTCAGGCACTCAAAGAATTGTTCTTACAGGTCAAACAAGTGGAACAATGACTTCAGTTGCAACTGACTCTGGATTGACATATAATGCTGCGACTGATACTTTAAGCATTACAAAAATAGATGTTGCTAGTGGTATTGAGGGTAATGCAGGAACAGCAACTACAGCAACCAATGTATCTGGTGCTGCGAATAGAGTTCTATTTAATAATGCCACAGATACAACAACCACTTCTGCCAATCTTACATTTGATGGAACATTATTGACTGCATCAACTTTAAGGGCAGGTAACTTACGTTTTGGTGTTGCAACTGGAACTACGATTGATACCACTTCAGGTGATTTAGTTTTAGATTCATCAAATAATAAAGTTCATATTACAGCAAATGCTGAGATTGATGGTTCATTAACTATTGATAGCACTACTAATTCATCAAGTAAGGATACTGGTGCTCTCATATTGACTGCTGGTGGACTTGGAGTTGAAGGTAACATTCATTCAGGTGGTGATATAGTTGCATTTAGTGCATCTGATGTGACACTTAAGAAAGATATTACACCAATTGATAATGCACTTGATATGATTAATAAGATAAGTGGTAACACCTTTACTTGGAATGTAGGATTGACAGACTTAGCACCATATGATAATGGCACTAAGGATACAGGTATTCTTGCACAAGAAGTTGAAGCACTTGGATTACCAGGAGTTACAACTACAAGAGGTGATGGTGTAAAAGCAGTTCGTTATGATAGATTAATTCCAGTTTTAATTGAAGCAGTTAAAGAATTGACTGCAAAAGTTAATACTCTTGAAAACAAATAAATAACTAAAAAAATAACTGATGGCGAATATCAAGAAGAATTTTAATTTCCGTAACGGTGTGCAGGTTGATGATGACAATCTGGCAGTAACCGCTGCTGGCTTAGTCGGCATCGGGACTACCATACCAACAGAGTCGCTGGATGTTAGGGGAAATGTTACGATAACTGGATTCACGAGTGCATCCACAATGAGTGTTGGAGTTTTAACTATAACTGAGTTAGAACCATCTAAAGTTATCGGTGCAGGAGTTAGTATTGTAAGTGGTATTATTACAGCTCAGGGAACAGGAATTGTAACATACTTTGGTGATGCTAGAAATTTATCAGGTATGCCAACTTCTCAATGGGAAGATAAAGATGTAGGACTAGGGTTTACTAGCATATACAACACAGGTGGTAATGTTGGGGTGGGAACCGAAGATCCCCGTTCTACCCTTCAAATTGGTAACAATGTTGATGCTGGAGAAAAAGGTGTAGGTATTAGTTCTGTTGGTAACATAAATGCAACTGGTATTGTAACAGCATCTAGTTTCGTTGGTGCTGTCACAGGTGATGTAACTGGAAATCTTACTGGAAATGTAACAGGAAATATTAATTCAACAGGTGTATCAACAACAGCAGATCTCAAAGTTACTGAACTAGATGTAGATGGCCATGCTAACTTTGACAATGTTTCAGTTGCTGGTGTATCTACATTTACTGGACTGATTGATGGTAATGGTGGTGCAAATATTGATAATGTTCAGATTGGAGTTACAGGTGACAATGAAATTGACACATCGACTGGTAATCTAACGATTGATTCTGCTGGTGGAACAGTTATAGTTGACGACCAGCTTGAAGTCACAGGTACATCTGCATTTACAGGATTAGCAGACTTCAATACGGGTGCAACATTAGGTAACGTAAGAATTTCTGTTGGTGGAGACAATGAAATTGATACAGTAGCAGGTGGACTTATCTTAGACTCTCAAAATGGGTTGACAACGATTGACGACAATGTGTCAGTCGCAGGTATTACTACTTTTGATCAAAGCATTGCTGTTGTTGGAACAACCACAACTAGAAATCTATTAGTTACTGGAGTTTCAACATTCACTGGTTCGATTAGTGCAAACCCAATGACTGTTTCTAATGTCTCAGTCACTTCAGGACTTGGCATTGGTTCAACTGAAACACCTGCATTTGATGTTCAGGTTAGAAAAACAGGTAATGCAGAGATACAAGTAACAAGCACAGGTGGACTTGCATCAATTAGTGTTGGTAAGGAAGTTGGAACTGGTAGATCAAATACATCTGAAATCAGATTTGGTGGTGGAACAGGTTTCCCATATAGTTCTAGCACATCATTAGATATAGTTAACTATGATACTGGTAACTTTAATTACCATCTAAGTGCAAATAATGCTGGTGCTGTTGCTGGTGACTTTATTTGGCATAAAGGTAAGAACAATAATAGAATGATGACCCTAACTGGTATTGGCGGGTCACTTGGTATCGGAGTTACTCAACCAACAGAAACTTTACACGTTGGTGGAAATGGATTTGTCGCTGGTAACTTTACTGTTGATGATACAGTAATTACAAACACATTAAATGTTACTGGTGGTGCAACATTTGGCAACTTAAATAGTGCACAACTTACTTCAACATTGATTGGAAATGTAAA